>ENA-UESH01000324-UESH01000324.1-human-gut-metagenome-genome-assembly--contig:-NODE-324-length-48355-cov-9.915386_pt1 | contig 48355 bp, 44 predicted proteins | sample MGYA00243001_ERZ508002 | MGnify/ENA primary metagenome ERZ508002 (study PRJEB26167, sample SAMN06115447) | human gut metagenome | host: Homo sapiens | place: China:Anhui | collected 2015-08-07 | study... | reverse complement strand
CGGACAAAAAGTCAAGGATTGGGCCGTATTTCCCCTGCGATTTGTGAGAAAATGCAGGAATTTCTGATTGACTTTTTTCCGGAACAAAATATAATTAATGAGTGTATTTTGGATTTAGCTGTTTAGTTATCTAAATTTGGGAGGAAGAAAGCATGTCGTTGGATAAGACCTATTTTGAGCAGATGGAGGCCAAAATCCCCCACGGGCGGGTCCGGACCCGGTTCGCCCCGTCCCCCACAGGCTATATGCACGTGGGCAACCTGCGGACGGCGCTGTATACCTGGCTGATCGCCCGATCCCATGGCGGGGATTTCATCCTGCGCATTGAGGACACGGACCAGGGCCGCTATGTGGACGGCGCGGTGGACGTGATCTACCGCACCATGGCCGAGTGCGGCCTGACCCACGACGAAGGCCCCGATGTGGGCGGCCCCGTGGCCCCGTATATCCAGTCCCAGCGGCGGGACACCTATGGAAAGTATGCCCGTCTGCTGGTGGAAAAGGGCGGCGCGTATTACTGCTTCTGCGAAAAGAACGAGTCCGAGGAGGACTCCGGCGACTTTGACCGGGCGGCGGACCCCTGCCGGGACCTGCCCCTGGAGGAGGCGGAGCGCCGGGTAGCCGCCGGGGAGCCCTATGTCATCCGCCAGCGGATCCCGGCGGAGGGCGTCACCACCTTCCATGATGCCATTTTCGGCGACATCACCGTGGAAAACAGCACCCTGGACGACCAGGTGCTGATGAAGCGGGACGGCCTGCCCACCTATAACTTCGCCAACGTCATCGACGACCACCTGATGGGCATCACCCATGTGGTCCGGGGCAGTGAGTACCTGTCCTCGGCCCCCAAGTATGACCTGCTGTATCACGCCTTCGGCTGGGAGGTGCCCACCTATGTGCACTGCTCCCCGGTGATGCGGGACGCCCAGAACAAGATGTCCAAGCGCCATGGGGACCCCTCCTATGAGGACCTGAAGGCCCAGGGCTACCTGACGGAGGCCATTCTGAACTATGTAGCCCTGCTGGGCTGGAGCCCCAAGGGCGACCTGGCGGAGCAGGAGATTTTCGACCTGGAGGGCCTGACCCGGGCCTTCGACATCACCGGCATTTCCAAGTCCCCGGCCATTTTCGACCGGGCCAAGCTGGACCACTTCAATGCCGTGTATCTGCGGAGCATGGAGCCCGCCGCCTTCGCCAGGGCGGCGGAGCCCTACATCCGCCAGAGCGTCCAGAACCCCGCCTATGACCCGGCGGCCATCGCCGCCCTGCTCCAGGCCCGGTGCGAGCGGCTGACGGAGATTCCCGAGAAGGTGGACTTCTTCGACGCCCTGCCGGAGTACCCGGTGGATTTCTATACCAACAAAAAGTCCAAGACCAACCCCGAGGTGTGCGCCCGGATGCTGGAGGCCGCCATTCCCATGCTGGAGGCCCTGCCGGACTGGACCGACGAGAGCATCCATGACGGCCTGGTGAACCTGGCCGCGTCCCTGGAGGTGAAGAACGCCACCCTCATGTGGCCCGTGCGCATTGCGGCGGCGGGCAAGCTGGTGACCCCCGGCGGCGCGGTGGAGATCTGCCGCATTCTGGGCCGGGAGGAGACCCTGCGCAGGCTTCGCCAGGGGCTCTCCATGCTGACGGCATGCTGAAATGGCTGGTGCGGCAGCGGCAGCAGCTGCACGGGTTTTACCGGGACGGCTTCGGCCGGGCCCTTGGTATGACGGTGCTGGCCTTCGCCGTAATCACGGTGGCCAGCTATCTGGTGACCCTGGGCTATTCCGCACCCATCGAGCGGCTTATTGAGCTGTTCCGGGAGCAGATCGCGGACCGGGGCATCGTGGACGCCGACGGAAACTTCAGCGCCGTGAAGCTGTTCTTCAACAATTTCCAGGCATGTCTGCTGGCGGTGGGTTACGGATTCATCCCGTTTCTGTACCTGCCTGCGGTGTCCCTGGGCATCAATGCCATGATGTTCGGCGGCTTCGCCTCGTACTATGTGCAGTTGGGTCTGCCTCTATGGTATTACGGCGCGGGGACCCTGCCCCACGGCGTTTTCGAGCTGCCGGCGCTGTTTATGGCCATGGCCGGGGGCCTGTACCTGTGCCGGACCCTGGTGCGCTATGTGCGCCGCAACGAGAAGGGGCTGGTGGGGCCGGTGGTGCTGAACCTGCTGCGGCTGCTGGTGATGCATATCACGCCCCTGCTGATGGCGGCGGCCGCCATCGAAGCGTATGTCACCCCCGTTGTTATGGAGGCGCTGGCGCGGTATATCTGATGCTGTTCCTGCGGGAGTGTCCCGCTGAAAGATAAAACTACAGACCGCAAGTGCGGCGAAAGGAGCCTTACAATGAACGAAAAAGTCACAAGTATCCCTGAACTGTTCGGAAGCATGGTGTTCACACAGGAGCAGATGCGACAGCGTCTGCCGGCCCATATCTACGATGCTTGGCAGCAGTGCCTGGTGCAGGGAACGTCATTGGACCGCTCCATCGCCGACGAGATCGCCGCCGCCATGAAGGACTGGGCCATTGAAAAGGGGGCCACCCACTATACCCACTGGTTCCAGCCCATGACCGGCTATACCGCTGAGAAGCACGACAGCTTCATCGCCCCCCAGGGGCCCACCGGCGTGCTGATGGAGCTGTCCGGCAAGGAGCTGTCCCGGGGCGAGGCGGACGCCTCCAGCTTCCCCTCCGGCGGCCTGCGGGCCACCTTCGAGGCCCGGGGCTACACCGCCTGGGACCCCACGTCCTACGCTTTTGTGAAGGACAAGACCCTGTATATCCCCACCATTTTCTGTTCCTACGGCGGCGAGACTCTGGACAAAAAGACCCCCCTGCTGCGTTCCATGAAGCTGCTGGACACCCAGAGCATCCGCATCCTGCGGCTGTTCGGCAACACCCAGGCCCAGCACGTCACCGCCCAGGTGGGCCCGGAGCAGGAGTATTTCCTCATCGACAAGGAGATGTACCGCCGCCGGGAGGACCTGGTCCTCTGCGGCCGGACCCTGTTCGGCGCCAGGCCCCCCAAGGGCCAGGAGCTGGACGACCACTACTACGGGGCCATCAAGCCCCGGGTGGCGGAATTCATGCACGAGCTGGATCAGGAGCTGTGGAAGGTGGGCGTTCCCGCCAAGACGGAGCACAACGAGGTGGCTCCCGCCCAGCACGAGGTGGCCCAGGTGTATTCCGATGCCAACAGCACCTGCGACCACAACCAACTGACCATGGAGTTTCTGAAGAAGGTGGCCGACCGCCACGGCCTGGTGTGCCTGCTGCACGAGAAGCCCTTTGCCGGCATCAACGGCAGCGGCAAGCATGACAACTGGTCCCTGGCCACGGACACCGGCGAGAATCTGCTCAAGCCCGGCAAGACCCCCAGCCAGAACGCCCAGTTCCTGCTGTTCCTGGCGGCGTTTATCAAGGGCGTGGACGAATATCAGGATATGCTGCGCTGCTGCGTGTCCTACCCCGGCAACGACCACCGGCTGGGCGGCAACGAGGCCCCTCCGGCCATCATCTCCGTGTTCCTGGGCGATGAGCTGACGGCCATCCTGGATTCCATCATCAACGGCCAGGCCTATGTGGACAAGGCCAAGCGGAAGCTGGAGATCGGCGTGGACACCCTGCCGGAGATCCCCCAGGACACCACGGACCGCAACCGCACCTCGCCCCTGGCCTTCACCGGCAACAAGTTCGAGTTCCGTATGCTGGGTTCCTCCCAGTCCATCGCCAGCCCCAACGTGGTGCTCAACACCATCATGGCCCAGGAGCTGGAGGAGTTCGCGGACATTCTGGAGCAGTCCAACGACTTCCGGGCGGACCTGCAGAACCTGCTGCACGACACCTTCAAGGCCCACCAGCGTATCATCTTCGACGGCAACGGCTACGGCGAGGACTGGGTCCGGGAGGCCCAGCGCCGGGGCCTCAGCAACCTGCGGGACACCGTGGACTGTATGCCCGCCTATATTGACCCCAAGAACATCCGCCTGTTCTCCAGCCACAACATCCTCAGCGAGACGGAGATGCGGGCCCGGTACGAGATTCACCTGGAGAATTACTGCAAGGTCACGTCCATCGAGGCGGCTACCCTGCGGGATATGGTCATGCGGGGCATTCTCCCGGCGGTGAACCGCTACACGGCGGACCTGACCCAGTCCATCCTGCGCAAGCGGGAGCTGGTGGTCCCCTGCCGGGTGGAGGAGGACCTGCTGTCCAGGCTCTCCGGCCTGACTGCCAGCCTGTACGACACCATGGCGGCCATGGAGCAGGCCATGGACCAGGCCCCCGACGCCGAAGGCGGCATCGAGGCCGCCCGGTACTACCGGGAGGAGATCGGCCGCCGCATGGAGGAGGCCCGCCAGTCCATCGACCGGCTGGAATCCCTGACCGCCGCGGAATACTGGCCCTATCCCACCTACGCCGACATCCTGTTCTCTGTGTAAAATCAAAATAGATCCGAACGCAGCTTGTCAAAAAGACTTTTTGACAAGCTGCCGGGGGCCTCCCATTCAGGAGGCCCCCGTTTTTTCTGCCCGGCAGTTTATAATTAATTTAAAAAGCATTAATGTACCTCTAATACTTCCGCCGTAAGATAGCACCAGAACGAAGGGGACGACACCCCGGAATATAGAATATCAAGGAGGAACAACTTATGAAAAAGACCATCCGTAATCATATCGACACCAACACCACCACCCGCCGCCTGGCTGAGGGCCTGATCCTGGAGCGCCGGGTCACCGAGAACGGCATCGACCTGCGGGTGATGCTCCAGCGCCCCCTGGAGGAGTATGACGGTCTGCAGACCGCCGCCGAGGCTGCCTACATCGAGCAGTACCTGGTGGAGAAGTACCGGGGCGTGGGGGATGTTGCCACCATTCTCCAGCTGGCCTCTTGAAAAACCGGCCAAAATCTGTTGCGCTGATACCGAGAACCTCTGGAACTATGACTACGCCGGAGGCACCAATGTGGTGGACGTATACATCAGCTATCTGCGCAAAAAGCTGGACGGCGGCCACGAGAAAAAGCTGCTGCACATCACCCGGCTGGAGCAGGGAACACAGAAGCTCTAGATGGAAACGGCGGACCTGAGCCAGCTGGTGGAGGTCCTCTGTGAGGAGCAGGCCCATCTGGCCCCGGAGGGCACCACGCTGGCGGTGCATACCCAGCCGGCCCTGCTGGAAAACGGGGACGTGACCCTGCTGTCCTGGCTGCTGACGAACCTGATCTCCAACGCTTGTCGCTATGGGAAGCCCAACGGCCATGTGTGGGTGGATCTGCGCCGGGAGGACCGGTGGGCCGTGCTGTCCGTCCGGGACGACGGCAGCGGCATCGCCCCGGAGGACCGGGAGCGCATCTTCCAGCGCTTTTACCAGGTGGACGCCGCCCGGGGCCAGGACGGCAGCGACCTGGGCCTGCTCATGGTGCAGCAGGCGGCCCGGCTCCACGGCGGCTCCGTCACCGTGGACAGCCGGATAGGGGAGGGGAGCACCTTCATCGTCCGTCTGCCGCTGGCAGAATAAAGCAAAACGCCGGACCCCATCGGGGCCCGGCGTTTGTGCGTATTCAGATGCTTTCATTTACCTTCCGGGCAAATTCCGCCGCCAAGCGGGCCTTTTCCGGGTCCATGAACACCGTGTCATAGCCCCGGTGCCGCTGGGCCAGCATACCCAGCAGCCGCAGACGGGAGTGCTTGCAGTAGCGCTGCATCCCGGCCTCCCAAAGGTCCGCGCCCTTTTCCACGGGATAGCCGCAGGTGGCGATCAGGGCCACGGGCTTGCCCTCCCACAGGGACGGCCCCTTCTCCCGGCCGTAATACTTGTTCATTCCGTATACCAGCCGGTCCAGGACCGCCTTCATGGGCGGGGTGCAGTACCAGGAGTAGATGGGCGTGGCCAGCACCAGCAGGTCGCAGGCCAGAACGCTGTCGAAAATCTCCTGCATGTCGTCTTCCTGGGGGCAGCCGAACACCGTCCAATCCTGCTGGCACACCCGACAGGCCCGGCAGGGCCGGACCTCCAGGTCATACAGCCAGACCGTCCGGCAGGACCAGCCCAGCTGCTCCAGCTCCGCCGCAAAGGGCGCCGTCAGCGCGGCGGTGTTGCCCTGCTTCCGGGGACTGGCCAGCAGGATACAGGCCTTTTTCATGTCCCTTAGCCCGGAGGCCAGGTCATATCCCGGCCGGACAGTACATGGAAGTGCAGATGATGCACACTCTGACCGGCCTGCTCACCGATGTTGGACACCACCCGGTAGCTCTCCAGCCCCTGCTCCCGGCACAGCCGGGCGATGACCTCAAAGATGTGGGACACCACGGCGCTGTTGCCGCCGTTTACCTCCGCCACGGAGCCGATGTGCTCCTTGGGGATCACCAGGAAGTGCGTGGGGGCCTGAGGCGCGATGTCGTAAAAGGCGTAGCACAGCTCGTCTTCATACAGCTTGTTGGAGGGGATATCCCCGCCGACAATTTTGCAGAACAGGCAGTTGTCGTCTCGCATAGTCATGCTCCTTTCGTTATTTCCACTCTCCCGGCTTCAGGAGAGCTTTTCCGACACAAAATCGTCCACGGAAGCCAGGGCGTCGTCCACCTTCAGCAATTCGGTGCCGCCGCCCATAGCGGAATCTGGCTTGCCTCCGCCCTTGCCGCCGCACACGGCGGACACGGCCCGGACCAGGTCGCCGGCCTTGATGCCCCGGGCCACGGCCTCCTTGCCGCACACGGCCAGGAAGGATACCTTTTCGCCGTTGATGCTGGCGATGACCGCCACAACGCTGGGGTCCTTATCCCGCAGGAAGTCGCCCATGGTGCGCATGGCGGCGGTGTCCATGCCGGTGCGGGTGGTGGTGATCACATGCAGACCCTTCACGGTTTTGGCGGAGGCCAGGAACTGCTTGGCCTCGCCCAGGGACGCCTCGGCCTTCAGCTTATCCAGTGCCTGGCGCAGCTGCTTCATCTCGTTGGCCTGCTGCTCCATGCGCTCCAGCAGTCCGGCAGGTGCGGTTTTCAGGAACTGCGCCGCTTTGTGCAGCACGCCCTGGCTGCGCTCCATGCCCTGCAGGCTCAGCTTGCCGCAGGTGGCCTCGATCCGGCGCACGCCGGAGGCCACGCTGGTCTCGGATTTCACCCGGAAGGGGCCGGCCTTGGCGGTGTTGTCCACATGGGTACCGCCGCAGAACTCGATGGACACATCACCCATCTCCACCACCCGGACGGTGTCGCCGTACTTTTCGCCGAACATGGCCACGGCGCCCTTCTTCTTGGCCTCCTCGATGGGCAGGACCTCCGTCACCACGGGATAGCCCTCCAGAATGGCGTCATTGACCAGCTCCTCCACCTGATGCAGCTCCTCCGGGGTGATGGCCTCGAAGTGGGTGAAGTCGAAGCGCAGACGGTCCGGCTCCACCAGGGAGCCCGCCTGGTGCACGTGCTCGCCCAGCACCTTCTTCAGGGCCGCATCCAGCAGGTGGGTGGTGCTGTGGGCCCGGCGGATGGCCTTGCGGCGCTCGGTATCAATGGCGGCGTGGACGGTGTCGCCCACATGGAGGGTGCCCTCCGTCAGGCGGCCATAGTGCATGAACTTGCCGCCCTTGTTCTTCTGCACGTCGGACACGGTGAACAGAATGCCGTCTGCGCTGATGGTGCCGTGGTCGGCCGCCTGGCCGCCCATCTCCGCATAGAACGGGGACCGGTCCAGTACCACCACGGCGTCGGACCCGGCGGGGATCTCGCCCCGCAGCTCGTCGTCGGCCACCAGGGCCACCACCGTGGCGTCGAACTCATCGTGGTCATAGCCCACGAACTCCGTGGCGGGGATGTCCTTGCCGAACTCCACACCGGCCCAGCCCAGGTCGCCCAGAGCCTTCCGGGCCTCACGGGCCCGCTGCTTCTGCTCCTGCATCAGCTGGCGGAAGCTCTCCTCGTCCACGGTCATGCCCTGCTCGGCCACCATTTCTGCCGTCAGATCGATGGGGAAGCCGAAGGTGTCATACAGCCGGAAGGCGTCGGCGCCGGAAAACACCTTCTCGCCCTTGGCCTGGTGCTCGGCCAGCAGGTCGGAGAAGATCTTCATGCCGCCGTCGATGGTGCGGCCGAAATTCTCCTCCTCGGTGCGGATGACCTTGGTGATATACGTCTGCTTCTCCCGCAGGTCGGGATACTGTCCCTGGTTTTCATGGATCACGGTGTCCACCACCTGATACAGGAACGGCTCATTGACGCCCAGGAGCTTCCCATGGCGGGCGGCCCGGCGCAGCAGCCGCCGCAGCACATAGCCCCTGCCCTCGTTGGAGGGGAGGATGCCGTCGCAGATCATAAACGTGGCAGAGCGGATGTGATCGGTGATGACCCGCAGGGACACGTCCCGCTTCTCCGTCTCGCCGTAGTGAGCGCCGGTGAGCTGGGACACCTTGTGGGTGATGTTCATCACGGTGTCCACATCGAACAGGCTCTCCACATTCTGGCACACGCAGGCCAGGCGCTCCAACCCCATACCGGTGTCGATGTTCTTCTGCTTCAGCTCGGTATAGTTGCCGTGGCCGTCGTTGTCGAACTGGGAGAACACGTTGTTCCAGATCTCGATATACCGGTCGCAGTCGCAGCCCACGGTGCACCCGGGCTTGCCGCAGCCGAACTCCGGCCCGCGGTCATAGTAGATCTCGGAGCAGGGGCCGCAGGGGCCGGAGCCGTGCTCCCAGAAGTTGTCCTCCTTGCCGAAGCGGAAGATCCGCTCCTTGGGGATGCCGATCTCCTTGTTCCAGATGTCGAAGGCCTCGTCGTCGTCCAGATAGATGGAGGGATACAGCCGGTCGGCCTCCAGGCCCACCCACTGGGGGCTGGTCAGAAACTCCCAGCTCCAGGCAATGGCCTCATGCTTGAAATAGTCGCCGAAGGAGAAGTTGCCCAGCATCTCGAAGTAGGTGCCGTGGCGGGCGGTTTTGCCCACGTTGTCGATATCGCCGGTGCGGATGCACTTCTGACAGGTGCACACCCGGTGGCAGGGGGGCTCCTCCTCGCCCTTGAACCAGGGCTTCATGGGGGTCATGCCGGCGTTAATGAGCAGGATGGACTTGTCGTTCTGGGGCACCAGGGAAAAGCTGGGCAGACGCAGGTGGCCTTTGGTTTCAAAGAACTTCAGGAACATTTCCCGCAGCTCATTCAGGCCGTGATAGGGATGGGACATGGTTCATTACTCCTTTATCTCAAATTGTTTTTACTGATTTTCTTCTGTGGGGCACAGGGCGGCGATCTCTTCCTCCAAAGCCCGGTAAAAGCGGGCAATGTGCCAGCCATCCGCCAGGGCGTGGTGGACCTGGATGGATACAGACAGCTGGGTCATGCCGCATCGCATGAACAGCTGCCCCCAGCTGACCCGGACGTTGCTGTCCGCCGGAGTGCAGGCCGGGTGGGTCAGGGACGTGTAGTTCAGCCATGGCAGGCAGGAGGCAAAGATGCTGGGGCTTTCCGCCCGGCGGTCCGTTTCGATGGTGCCGCCCTGCCGGGCCGCCGCCTGCTGCTGGCGGCCCATGGCGATGTAGTCCTCATAGGGCACCCGGGCCGACTCCATCCGGCAATAGGCATAGCTGCCGTCTGGCTTCATCTCGGTGAAGGATACCGGGCACTCGTCATACTCTACCACCTGGCCGTCCTCAATGCGCCGCCGCAGCTCCGGCACCCGGTTCACCGCCCGGTGAATGACATACAGCATGGTCAGGAAGATAGGCTTGTGCTCCGCCCGCAGCCGCAGCTCCAGGGCCGTCACATCCAGCTGCACCGTTACCCCGGCGTAGGGGAAGGAATACCCGCTGAACAGCTGAAACTGCTCCCGCCGCGGGTCCTTTTCCATATCAATTACACGCCGCTCCATAATCGCCTCCTGATAAACAAAAACGCCCCGCCCCACATAGGGGCGAAGCGATGCTTCACGGTACCACCCTAATTAACGGCCGGAGCCGTCATCTCAGTCATCCGGTAACGGGGATGGGGCGTGCGGCTCGTCGCCGCCGGCTCGGAGATGGCCCTCTGCCCTGTGACCCGGCGGGCTCACACCCTTTCCCGCCTCGCTTGCGGCGCACTCCGCGGCAGATTCTTCTCGTCATTGCCTTTGACGTTCTGTATTTTACCACAGATCCGGCCGTTGTCAAGGGTTCCGCCCGCTTCCGGTCACAATTTTTTCACATTTTCCGCTCCAAAGCCGCACTTGACGCTGGGACGGGTCTATTGTATAATAAACTGATTTATACTAAAACCTGTTAAAAAGATCGAAAAGTTTTTTACGGCAGTATTAATATGCGGAGGTATACCCATTATGTGGATCGCGGATGGCTGGAAGGATTATGAGCTGCTGGACTGCGGCGGCGGAGAAAAGCTGGAGCGCTGGGGCGACCAGATCCTGGTGCGGCCGGACCCCCAGGCCATCTGGGAGTCGGACCGGAAGAACCGGGGCTGGCGCACGGCCAACGCCCGCTACAGCCGCTCCAGCACCGGCGGCGGCCACTGGGACAAGAACAAGCTGCCGGAGAGCTGGCCCATCGCCTATAAAAACCTCCGCTTCCAGGTCAAGCCCATGAACTTCAAGCACACAGGGCTGTTTCCGGAGCAGGCTGCCAACTGGGACTTCGCCATGGAGCAGATCCGCCGGGCGGGCCGCCCCATCCGGGTGCTGAACCTGTTCGCCTATACCGGCGGGGCCACGGTGGCCTGCGCCGCCGCCGGGGCCAGCGTCTGCCATGTGGACGCCGCCAAGGGCATGGTGGCCTGGGCCAAGGAAAACGCCCGGGTCTCCGGCCTGCAGGATGCCCCCATCCGCTGGATCGTGGACGACTGCGCCAAGTTCGTGGAGCGTGAGATTCGCCGGGGCAAGACCTACGACGCCATCATCATGGACCCCCCCAGCTATGGCCGGGGTCCCAGCGGCGAGGTGTGGAAGCTGGAGGAGAATCTCTATCCCTTCGTGAAGCTCTGCGCCCGGGTGCTGTCCGATAAGCCCCTGTTTGTGATCCTGAACTCCTACACCACGGGCCTGGCCCCGTCGGTGCTGGGCTATATCCTGCAAATGCTGGTGGGCCGCCGCTTCGGCGGACACGTCACCTGGGACGAGCTGGGCCTGCCGTGCACGGATTCCGGCATGGCGCTGCCCTGCGGAGCCACCGGCCGCTGGATGAGCAAATAAAATTTCGCAGAAAAGAGACAAAGCAATGCAGCCAATGATTCAGACCGACGCCCTCTCCTTCTCCTACCCGGTGGAGGAGGGCCAGCGCCGGACCACCGCCCTGGACAATGTGACCCTGTCCATCGAAAAGGGCAGCTTTGTGGTGGTGCTGGGCCACAACGGCTCCGGCAAATCCACCCTGGCCAAGCACATGAACGCCGTGCTGCTGCCCTCCGGCGGCGCGGTGTATGTGGAGGGCATGGACACGAAAAAGGAGGAGCTCCTGCTGGAGATCCGCCGCCGGGTGGGCATGGTGTTCCAGAACCCGGATAACCAGATCGTGGCCAACGTGGTGGAGGAGGATGTTGCCTTCGCCCCGGAAAACCTGGGGGTCCCCACGGCGGAGATCCGCCGCCGGGTGGACGACGCCCTGGCGGCGGTGGGCATGACGGAGTTCACCCGCCACGCCCCGCACCTGCTGTCCGGCGGACAGAAGCAGCGGGTGGCCATCGCCGGCGTCATCGCCATGGAGCCGGAGTGCATCGTCCTGGACGAGGCCACGGCCATGCTGGACCCCTCCGGCCGCCGGGAGGTGCTGGACACCGTTCACCGGCTGAACCGGAAGCGGGGCATCACGGTGGTGCACATCACCCACCATATGTCCGAGGCGGAGGACGCCGACCGGGTCATCGTCATGAACGACGGCGTGGTGGCCATGGACGGCGCGCCCCGGGAAATTTTCTCCCGGGTGGAGGAGCTGCAGGCCCTGGGCCTGGCGGCCCCGGACACGGTGGAGCTGCTGCGGCGGCTGAACCGGCACGGCATGGATCTGCCCTTGACGGCGATCACGGTTGACGAGTGTGCCCGCGCCATATTCCAGGCGCTCCATGGCGCGGAAGGGAAGTAAGCAGAGTTGGAACCGATCATTCGTATAGAACACCTGACCCACACCTACAGCGCCGGGACTCCGTTCCAGCGCAGCGCGGTGGAGGACGTCAGCCTCGATATCATGCCCGGCGAGTTCCTGGGCATCATTGGCCACACCGGCTCCGGCAAGTCCACCCTGATCCAGCACCTCAACGGACTGCTGCGCCCCACCCAGGGCCGCATCCTGCTGGACGGAAAGGACATCTGGGCCGAGCCCAAGAAAATCCGACAGGTCCGCTTCCAGGTGGGCCTGGTGTTCCAGTACCCGGAGTACCAGCTGTTTGAGGAAACGGTGTACAAGGACATTGCCTACGGTCCCGGCAACATGGGCCTGGACCGGGACGAGATCGACCGCCGGGTCCGGGAATCTGCGGCCCTGGTGGGCCTGACGGAGGACCAGCTGGAAAAGTCCCCCTTTGAGCTCTCCGGCGGACAGAAGCGCCGGGTGGCCATCGCCGGGGTCATCGCCATGGAGCCCAAGGTCCTGATCCTGGACGAGCCCACGGCAGGGCTGGACCCCCGGGGCCGGGAGGCCATTCTGGCCCAGATCCGGGCCTATCACCGCAAGCGCGGCACCACCGTTATCCTGGTGAGCCACAGCATGGAGGAGATCGCCTGCAACGTGGACCGCATCCTGGTGCTGCGGGGCAGCCATGTGTATATGGACGGCACGCCCCGGCAGGTATTCCGGCGGGCCGACGATCTGGAGGAGGTGGGCCTGGACGTGCCCCAGGCCACCAAGATCGCCCTGGCCCTGCGCCGCATGGGCCTGGACATCGACACCGCGGTCTACACCGTGGACGAGCTGGAGCAGGCCCTGCTCTCCATAAGAGGGGAGGCGGGCGTATGCTGAGAGATATCACCCTGGGCCAGTTTTTCCCGGGCAATACCTTCATCCACCGGCTGGACCCCCGCACCAAGCTCCTGGCGGTGATCCTGTACATTGTGGCCCTGTTCAACGCCCAGGGGCTGGTGACCTACGCCATCGTGGCGGCGCTGCTGGCCCTGTGCATCCTCGTCTCCCGGGTGCCCTTCCGGTCCCTGACCCGGGGCCTGAAGCCCATCTGGGTCATCGTGGCCTTCACGGCCATTATGAACCTGTTCTTCACCAGCGGCACCCCCTTGGGCACCGGCTGGCTGCTGAGCCATATCTCCCAGGAGGGCCTGCGCTCCGCCATCTTCATGGTGCTGCGGATCGTGATGCTCATCATGGGCACCTTCCTGCTGACCTACACCACCAGCCCCATCTCCCTGACGGACGGACTGGAGAGTCTGCTGTCGCCGCTGAAGAAGCTGCGTCTGCCCGTCCACGAGCTGGCCATGATGATGTCCATCGCCCTGCGCTTTATCCCCACCCTCATCGAGGAGACGGACAAGATCATGTCCGCCCAGAAGGCCCGGGGCGCGGACTTTGAATCCGGCAATATCTTCCAGCGGGCCAAGGCCCTGGTGCCTATCCTGGTGCCCCTGTTCATCAGCGCCTTCCGCCGGGCCGACGAGTTGGCCACGGCCATGGAGTGCCGCTGCTACCACGGCGGCGAAGGCCGCACCGCCCTTCATGTGCTGCGCTTCCGCCCGGCGGACCTGTGGGTCCTGGCGGGCTTTGCGGCCCTGACGGCGGGGGTCATCGCCCTGGGGCGGCTGGGAATCTGAAAGAGGTACGCTATGCGCAACATCGCACTGATCCTGATGTACAACGGCACCGCCTACCATGGGTGGCAGGTGCAAAAAACCGAGGTCACCGTGGCCCAGACCCTGGAGCGGGGTCTGTCCATGGTGTGCGGCGAGCCCATCAAGTGCACCGGCTGCGGCCGCACCGACGCTGGGGTCCACGCCGAGCACTATGTGGCCAATTTCCGCACCGATTCCCGTATTCCCGTGGACCGGCTGCCCTTCGCCGTCAACACCCACATTCCCGAGGACATCGTGGTGAAGGCGGCCTATGAGGTGGCGGAGGATTTCAACGCCATCGGCTCCTGCATCCGCAAGGAGTATACCTATCGTATTTACAATTCCCGGGTGAAGAACCCGTTTTATGTGAACAGGGCGTATTTTTACCCCAAGCGCCTGGACGAGGAGGTCATGGACCGGGCGGCCCGGATGTTCGAGGGGACCCACGATTTCGCCGCCGTGCGCAGCGTGGGCACCAACGTCCGCAGCACCGTCCGCACCATCTACTACTGCCGGGTCCGGCGGCAGGGGGAACTTTTGGAATTGAAGGTCTGCGCCAACGGCTTTCTGTATAATATGGTACGGGCCATCACCGGCACGGTGCTCTACGCGGCGGAGGGGAAGCTGACGCCGGAGGAGATCCCTGTGATCCTGGACAGCGGCAACCGTACCCTGGCCGGGCCCACCGCCCCGCCGGGAGGTCTGTACCTGACAAGGGTGTGGTATGAAGATGAAAGACTCAATGGACCGGATGGAATTTGACCGGGGCAACCTCCAGGAGGAGGCGCCCCGCCGGGTGCAGCGCCGGAAGCGGCCGGAGCTGAAGCCCATATGGTTTGCGGCGGTGGCCGTGGTGCTGCTGGCGGTGGTGCTCATCGCCGCCCTGACGGATACCACCGCCTTCGACGGGCTGCGCCGCAGCGTGACCTATGCCCGGGCCAAAAAGGACGAGACCGGCTGCGCCCAGCTGTACCACTACGCCGCCGACCGCACCAGCTGCTTCGCCTCTCTGGACGGCAGCCTGGCCATCGTCACCAACAGCCAGCTGCTGGTGATGCAGGAGGACGGCCAGGTGGTCTGCAACGAGACTGTAAAGTGGACTTCCTGTACAGTGACCGGAACCGGCAGTCTGGCCGCCGCCTACGACATCGGCGGCAGCGACGTGTATGTCCTCAATGCCCAGGGCCTGGTCCGCAAAATCACCTGCGGCGGCGAGATTCTGTCCGTTACCCTGACCCGGGAGGGCCGCCTGGCGGTGACCCTCAACGAGCGGGGCTACAAGGCCGCCGTGGAGGTATACGACGAGGACGGTGTAAAGGAATTTGCCTTTCATTCTGCCGACAGCTTTCTGATGACCTCATCTGTGTCCCGGAACGGCAAGGAGATGGCTGCCGTCACCATGGGCCAGTCCCAGGGCTCCTTCACCAGCAGCATCGTCCTGTATAAGCTGGACCGGCAGGAGGCCTACGCCACCTGCGACCTGGACGGCGTGGCGGTGTATGACCTGGGGCTGGTAGGGAAGCGCTACTGCGCCGTGGCGGAGGACAGCCTGCATTTCATCGACCAGAAGGGCCGGGCCGCCGCGTCCTACAGCTATGACGGCGGCGTTCTGCGCCGGTGCAGCCTGGGCGGCGACGGCTATGCCGCCGTGCTGCTGGGCCGTTACAAGGTGGGCAGCCAGCTGCGCCTGGTGACGGTGAACAGCGACGGCAAGGAGCTGGGGTCCCTGGACCTGGACGGCGATGTGCTGAGCATGTCCGCCTGCGGCCGGTATGTGGCGGTGCTGTTTGCCGACCGGCTGGTGATCTACAACAAAAACCTCAAGGAATACGCCACGCTGCAGGGCGTCAGCAGCGCCGGTGATGTGCTGATGCGCAGCGACGGCTCTGCGGTGCTGGCGGGCTCTGCCGCTGCCAGCGTGTTCCTGCCCTGACCTCGAAAGGAGAGTGTCCATGTCCGTATTTGCCGATATTCTGGTGCTGGCGGCCCTGATCGCCGCCGCCTGGCTGGGTGCCAGACGGGGCCTGCTGAAAAGTCTGGCGGGCCTGCTGATCGTCGTGGTGGCCCTGCTGGGGGCCTCCTGGGCCGCTGACCACCTGACGGAGCCTGTGGCCCAGTGGATCGAGCCCCGGGTGACCCAGCGGGTGGAGCAGAAAATTGAGGAGAGCCACGCCGTCGACGCGGGCCAGATGCTCCAGGCTCTCAGCTTCCGGGGCGACAGCCTCCAGAAGCTGCTGGACACCGTTTCGCAGCGGGTGCAGGAAACAGGGGAGAGCCTGATCCGGGCGGTGAGCCTCAGCGTGGCCCGCTCCGTGGCCAGCACGGCGGTGTATGTGGTGGTGTTCCTGATTCTGATGGTGCTGCTGTGGCTTTTGATGAAGCCGCTGAATGCCATTGTCACCAGGCTTCCCCTGATCAGCACTGTCAACGGTCTGGGGGGCGCGGCCCTGGGCCTTGTGTGCGGCGGTCTTACGCTGTTTGTGGCCGTGTGGGCCATGCAGCGCTTCGGCTGGCTTCTGACCCCTGAACTGATTGACAGCACCACACTGCTGAAATTCTTTGCAACCCATACGCCGCTGGGCCTTCTGGCGGCGCTGTGAACAATTTACCCAGATAACGGAGGGAAACCATGCAACCGACTCTTTGTTCCAAATGTAAGAAAAATGTGGCCGTGGTCTTTATTTCCCGGCAGAATGAAAAGGGCGAGATGGTCAACGAGGGCCTGTGCCTGAAATGCGCCGCCCAGCTGGGCCTGCCCCAGGTGGAGGAGATGATGAAGCGAATGGGCATCTCTCCGGAGGACCTGGAGAACATCAACAACGAGATGATGCAGGCCTTCGGCGGGGCCGAGGAGCTCAGCGACATGCCTGCCCCCCAGGATGAGGACGACGAGGACGACGGCGAAAGCGGCAAGACCGCCACCTTCCCCTTCCTGAACCGCCTGTTCGGCGGCAGCAATCCCCCGGCGGAGAAGCCCGACGCCCCCTCCGGACGGGAGGAGGCCCCCAAGGGCCGCAAGGCCGATAAAAAGCACAAGTACCTGGACAGCTACTGCATCAATCTCAGCCAGCGGGCCCGGGACGGCAAGCTGGACGCGGTCATCGGCCGGGAGGAGGAGATTCAGCGGGTGGTGCAGATTCTGAACCGCCGCCAGAAGAACAACCCCTGCCTCATCGGCGAGCCCGGCGTGGGCAAAACCGCCATTGCCGAGGGGCTGGCCCAGCGCATCGCCGCCGGGGACGTGCCCTTCAAGCTGCGGGATAAGCAGGTGTACCTGCTGGACCTGACGGCGCTGGTGGCGGGCACCCAGTTCCGGGGCCAGTTTGAAAGCCGCATGAAGGGCCTCATCGAGGAGATCCGCAAGCTGGGCAACATCATCCTGGTCATCGACGAGGTCCACAACATCGTGGGCGCCGGCGACGCCGAGGGCAGCATGAACGCCGCCAATATCCTCAAGCCCGCCCTGTCCCGGGGCGAGATCCAGGTCATCGGCGCCACCACCTTCAACGAATACCGCAAGCACATCGAAAAGGACACCGCCCTGGAGCGCCGCTTCCAGCCGGTGACCGTCAACGAGCCCAGCCTGGAGGATACCCTGAAAATTCTCCAGGGCATCGCCCATTATTATGAAAATTACCACGGCGTCTCCATCCCCCAGGGGGTGCTGCGCCAGGCGGTGGCGCTGTCCGAGCGGTACATCACCGACCGTTTCCTGCCGGACAAGGCCATCGACCTGATCGACGAGGCCTGCTCCGATATGAACCTTCACGACCCGGATATCAACCGCCGCATGGAGGTCAAGCGGGACCTGGAGAACGTCACCTTCGAGCGGGAGAACCTCATGTCCGCCCAGCCGGCGGAGGGTCAGGAGTTCACCCAGGAGGAGCTGGACGCCCGCTATGCCCGCATTGCCCAGCTCCGAAGCCAGGAGCTGCGGCTGCAGCAGGAGCTTTCCGACCTGGAGGCCAAGGGTATGCCCCAGCTGACCATGGACAACATCGCCCGGGTCATCGAGATGTGGACCAAGATTCCCGCCAGCAAGATCAAGGAAGAGGAGTTCAAGCGCCTGTCCCAGCTGGAGGACCGGCTGAAGCAGCACATTGTGGGCCAGGACGAGGCGGTTTCCGCCGTGTCCGCCGCCATCCGCCGCAGCCGCGTGGGCATTTCCCCCAAGCACAAGCCCGTCAGCTTCATTTTCGTGGGCAGCACCGGCGTTGGAAAGACGGAGCTGGTGAAGCAGCTGGCCGCCGACCTGTTCAACACCCCGGATGCGCTGATTCGCCTGGATATGTCCGAGTTCATGGAAAAGCACTCTGTTTCCCGCCTGGTGGGCTCTCCTCCGGGCTATGTGGGCTATGACGAGGCGGGGCAGTTGACGGAGAAGATCCGCCGCAAGCCCTATTCCGTCATCCTGTTTGACGAGATCGAAAAGGCCCACCCGGATGTGCTGAACATTCTGCTGCAAATTCTGGACGACGGCGAGGTCACCGATGCCCACGGCCGCAAGGTGAACTTTGAGAACACCGTCATCGTCATGACCTCCAACGCCGGGTCCGACAAGGCCGCCGGGTCCGTGGGCTTTGGCCGCAGCGCCGATGACCAGGGCCGGGAGCGCACCATGAAGGCCCTGCGGGAGTTCCTGCGTCCGGAGTTTATCAACCGGGTGGACGAGATCGTCTATTTCCACCAGCTGACGGAGGAGAACTTCGCCGCCATCGCCCGGATCATGCTGGATGAGCTGCGGGATTCCCTGCGGGAGAAGGGGTACACCTTCACCTATGACGACGCGCTGGTGGAGCATCTGGTGAAATCCTCCTATTCTGCGGCCTACGGCGCCCGGAATCTGCGCCGCTGCATCCAGAAGGAGCTAGAGGACCCCATGGCGGTTCAGATCATCGACAGCTTCGAGCACCCCATCACCCAGCTGCGGGCCACCGCAGAGGATGGCAAGGTGCGGCTGGACACCCTGTAAGGAGGCGGTTTCATGCTGTTCCGCAAGGATATCGAGCCCCGGTGCGCCTATTGCGCTCAGGGGGTTCGCATCAACGAGACCCAGGTGGCCTGCGTGAAAAAGGGCATTGTGGCGGCGGAGAATCACTGCTTCCGCTTCCGGTATGACCCCCTGAAGCGGGTTCCGCCCCGTCCGGCCCAGCTTTCCACTGACGGGCTGAAGGAGGAAGATTTCAGCCTGTAAAACCAGCAGAAATATACAAAAAGGGGAAATATCATGACGCCGAAAACCGTTTGGGCCGTATATTTCAGCGGCACCGGAACCACGGAGCGCACGGTAACGCACATTGCCGGGGAGCTTGCCCGGCTGCTGGCGGCGCCCTGCCGCAGTCTGGACTTCACCCGGCCCCAGGTCCGGCAGCAGGAGCTGGATTTCTGCCAATCGGACCTGGTGGTGTTGGGAACGCCGGTATACGCCGGGCGGGTGCCCAATGTGCTGCTGCCGTTCCTGCGGGAAAAGGTCCGGGGCGGGGGAGCGCGGGCGGTGCCGGTGGTGCTGTTCGGCAACCGGAACTATGACGACGCCCTCATAGAGCTGCGGGACATCCTCCAGGAGGACGGCTTCCGCTGCGTGGCGGCCGGAGCCTTCGTGGGGGAGCACAGCTTTTCCCGCACCCTGGGGGCGGGCCGTCCGGACGATGGGGACATGGCGGGACAAGCCGCTTTTGCCCGGGAAATCTGCGAGAAATTGGCGGGACAAGCCGGGACGGAGAATACGCCTGTTGCCGTCCGGGGGGAAACACCCATCCGCCCCTATTACACCCCCCGGGACCGCCACGGAAACCCCATCAACATCCTGAAGGTGAAGCCGAAAACGGACCCGGACAGGTGCAGCGGCTGCGGCCTGTGCGCGGAGCTGTGTCCCATGGGCTCCATCGACCCGGCGGACGTGTCCCAGGTCAGGGGCATCTGCATCAAGTGCTGCGCCTGCGTCAAAAAATGCCCCTCCGGGGCCAAGTACTTCGACGACCCGGGGTATCTGTTCCACCAGCATGAGCTGGAGGACGTCTATACCCGCCGGGCGGAAAACGAGTGGTTTGTGTAATCGAATCAGGCAGCCCCCTGCTTTCACTTTCGGGAAGCAGGGGGCTGCACATGATGTTGCCCCTCTTTGGGCAATCGGACTCTTTACGTCCGGGGAAATCCATGTTACCATGGGAAAAAACGAAGGGAGGCAGTACGGATGGAGCAGCCAAGGATTTTCCGCTATGACACGGTGGACTCCACCAACACCGTGTGCAAGAGCCTGGCGGCCCAGGGCGCGCCCGACGGCACGGCGGTGATCGCCCGGCGGCAGACGGCAGGCCGGGGCCGCATGGGCCGGAGCTTTGAATCGCCGGAGGGGCTGGGCCTGTACCTCTCGGTGCTGTGGCGGCCGGAGGGGACGCCGGAGGACCTGCTGCCCCTGACCCCCATGGCGGCGGTCTCCGCCGCCGGAGCCATCCGACGCGTCACCGGCGCACCGGTGCGGATCAAATGGCCCAACGACCTGGTGCTGGAGGGGCGGAAGCTGGCGGGCATTCTGACGGAGGCGTCGCTGTCCGGCAGGGGAGTGGACTATGTGGTCATCGGCATCGGCGTCAACCTGCGGCAGCGGCCCGATGACTTTTCGCCGGAGGTGGCCCGGATCGCCACGTCCCTGGAGGCCCAGGGCTATCCCGCAGACCGGGCTGCCCTGGAAACGGCCCTGGCAGAGGCTCTGTGCCAGGCCTTCGGACACTTGCACACCCCGGCGGTCTCCGCCGCCGATTATCGCCGCCTGTGCCTGAATCTGGGGCAGACGCTGCGCATCCCGGACACCGGGGAGACGGTGACGGCCCTGGATATCGACCGGCAGTACGGCCTTGTGGTGCGCCGCCGGGACGGCACGGTGGACACGCTGCGCTGCGGCGAGGTCTCCGTGCGGGGCCTGTACGGCTATGTATAACAGATAACGGATCGGCGCATCTCCCCTGTGGAAGGTGCGCTTTTTCTGTGGTTTTGTACAAGCATCCCGTTGGGCACATTTGTCATTCTGCACAAATTGTTAAAATTGTGACGGATTACTGTTGACAGATTCGCCATCTGTGTGTATAATGGAGCAACATATCAAAGAAATTTGTCCACGTCTTGTCCGCGCAGACAACAGACAAAGGACAAATCTTCCGGGATATGCACCGTCTACGCAAAGAGAGTATGAGGGAGGAACAAATGGACTATTCCAACTTATTTGTCGTGCTGATGGGCCTGGGAACGGTGTTTGCGGGACTCCTGTGCATCATTCTGCTGGTTTCGCTGATGAGCTGGGTGTGCACGCGCACTGCCGGCGCTCAGACGCCGCCCAAGGCTGCGGTTCCCGCCGCCCCGGCGGCTGCGGAGGCCGTAAGCCCCGCCATGATCGCGGCTGTGGCTGCTGCCATCGCCGAGGACCTGGGGACCGACGTCTCCGCCATCCGTATCGTATCCATGAAGAAAGTGTAAGGAGGAATGCACCATGAAAAAGTACAGAGTCAACGTCAACGGCACCGTGTTCGAGGTGGAGATCGAGGAAATGACCGGTGCGCCCGCCGCTCCTGCGGTTGCTGCGGCTGTCCCCGCTGCACCTGCCGCCCCCGCCGGAGGCGAAAAGATCACCGCCCCCATGCCCGGCACCATTCTGGCCGTCAATGTGACGAGCGGCAGTGCCGTGAAGAAGGGCGACGTGCTGATGATCCTGGAGGCCATGAAGATGGAAAACGAGATCATGGCGCCCTGCGACGGCGCCGTCACCTCCGTGTCCGTCACCAAGGGGGCCGCCGTGGAGTCCGGCACCTTGCTGTGCACCATCGGTTGACCCCGGAGGGCCGCATATGGAAGCAATTACCAATTTCCTGACCAGTACCGGCTTCTATCAGTTCTTCCAGGGGGAGAACTGGAAAAGCGCCATTATGCTGGTGATTGCCTGTGTCCTGCTGTTTCTGGGCATTGTGAAGAAGTTTGAGCCTCTGCTGCTGGTGCCCATCGCCATCGGCATGCTGGTGACCAATCTGCCCGGGGCGGGGATGTTCCACGAGATCCTCTTTGCCGGGGGCCACGTCCACTGGGAGCTGTTCGGCGGCCAGCCCATCACGGCCAGCTTTCTGTCTGAAATGCTGAACAGCGGCGTATCCGTCGATGTGCTGCAGCCTTATGTGGACTCCCTGTGGACCGCTGCCCAGAGCATGTTTGGCGCGGATGCACTGAGTCAGGTGGCCGCTCAGGTGGCCGCCGCCACCGGCGACGCTGTGAATTCCATCGCCGTACAGATCCAGACCCTGGCCAGCGCAGAGCAGTTCGCTGCCGCCAGCGGTCTGACCATGAGCAATGTCACCGTTTCCGTGGGCCTGGTGGATGTGCTGTACCTGGGCATCAAGCTGGGCATCTATCCCTGCCTGATCTTCATGGGTGTGGGCGCCATGACCGACTTCGGCCCCCTGATCGCCAACCCCAAGAGCCTGCTGCTGGGCGCTGCCGCTCAGCTGGGCATTTTCCTGACCTATCTGGGCTGCCGTCTGCTGGGCTTCACCGGCGCGGAGTCCTCCTCCGTGGGCATCATCGGCGGCGCGGACGGCCCCACGGCCATCTTCGTCACCGCCATGCTGGCCCCGGCGCTGCTGGGTCCCATCGCCGTGTCGGCCTACTCCTACATGGCCCTGGTGCCCGTCATCCAGCCGCCTATTATGAAGGCTCTGACCACCGAGAAGGAGCGGCAGATCGTCATGAAGCCCCTGCGGGAGGTCAGCAAGCGGGAGAAGATCCTGTTCCCCGTTGTGGTCACGGTGTTTGTGGCCCTGCTGGTGCCCTCCGCCGCGCCGCTGATCGCCTGCCTGATGTTCGGCAACCTGGCCAAGGAGTGCGGCGTGCTGGACCGCCTCAGCAAGACCATGCAGAACGAGCTGATGAACATCGTCACCATCTTCCTGGGCATCAGCGTGGGCGCTACCGCCACCGGCACCACCTTCCTCAGCCCCAAGACCCTGGCCATTATGGGCATGGGCGTGGTGGCCTTCGGCTTCGGCACCGCCGGCGGCGTGCTGCTGGCCAAGTTCATGAACCTGTTCCTGAAGGAGAAGATCAATCCCCTCATCGGCTCCGCCGGTGTGTCTGCCGTTCCCATGGCGGCCCGGGTCAGCCAGAAGGTGGGCCAGGAGGCCAATCCCGGCAACTTCCTGCTGATGCATGCCATGGGTCCCAATGTGGCGGGCGTCATCGGCTCCGCCATCGCCGCAGGCGTGCTGATCTCCCTGTTCGGCTGATAGGAGGTAAATTATGGAATTTTTATCGAATAAGCCCCTGCTGATTACCGATACCATCCTCCGGGACGCCCACCAGTCCCAGGCGGCCACCCGCATGACCATCGAGGATATGCTGCCCGCCCTGGAGACCCTGGACTCCATCGGGTACTACTCCCTGGAGTGCTGGGGCGGCGCAACCTTTGACGCATGTATGCGCTTTCTGGGGGAGGACCCCTGGGAACGTCTGCGCACCATCCGCAAGCACGTGAAGCACACCAAGCTGCAGATGCTGTTCCGGGGCCAGAACATCCTGGGCTATAAGCACTACGCCGACGATGTGGTGGACGCCTTCTGCGCCAAATCCATCGAAAACGGCATCGACATCATCCGCATTTTCGACGCTCTCAACGACGTGCGCAACCTGGAGCAGGCCATCAAGTCCACCAAGAAATACGGCGGACAGGTGGAGGCCACCCTCAGCTATACCATGTCCCCCATCCACAACGAGGCCTACTTCGTGAAGCTGGCCAAGGAACTGGAGGAGATGGGCGCGGACATGATCTGCATCAAGGACATGGCCAACCTCCTGCTGCCTATGGACGCCTATTCCCTGGTGAAGGCTCTGAAGGAGACCGTCAGCGTCCCCATCCACCTGCACACCCACAACACCTCCGGCACCGGCGACATGACCCTGCTGATGGCGGCCTATGCCGGGGTAGACATCGTGGACACCGCCCTGTCGCCTATGGCCAACGGCACCAGCCAGCCCGCCACCGAGTCCCTGGTGGCCACGTTGAAGGGAACCGTCCGCGATACCGGCCTGGACCTGGGCAAGATGTCCGATGCCGCCGTCCATTTCCGCCAGGTGGCCCAGCGCCTCCAGGACGCGGGCATTCTGGACCCCAAGGTCCTGCGGGTGGACACCAACACCCTGCTGTATCAGGTCCCCGGCGGTATGCTCTCTAACCTCATTTCCCAGCTGAAGCAGGCCGGGAAGGAGGACAAATACTACGACGTGCTGGCGGAAATTCCCCGGGTCCGCAAGGACTTCGGCTATCCTCCCCTGGTGACGCCCTCCTCTCAGATCGTGGGCACCCAGGCCGTCATGAACATCATCATGGGGGAGCGGTACAAGGTATTCCCCAAGGAGTCCAAGGCCATGCTCAAGGGCGAGTACGGCCAGCTCCCCGGCCAGGTGAACCCGGAGGTCCGGGCCAAGGCGGGCATCGCTCCCGAGGACGTGGTCACCTGCCGCCCGGCGGACCTGCTGGAGCCGGAACTGGAGAAGTACCGCCAGGAGTTCCGGGGCCTTGCCAAGTCCGACGAGGACGTGCTGAGCCTGGCCCTGTTCCCCCAGGTAGCCCCCAAGTTCATCGAGAAGCGGGACCATCAGCCGGAGCCCGTCAGCGACGATGCACCGGCGGTCCGGGAGCTTTATGTGGACGCCAAGTCCATCCTGTAACAACGACATAATAAAGGGCTTCCACCGGTCGGGTGGAAGCCCTTTATTTATCCAAAGAATTGACTTAGTTCAGACCCAGCAGCTGCATGGCCCGGCCATTCAGATAGGGCTGCAGCAGACTGTAGGGAATCAGGTACGACAGCTCTCCCGTGGCATAGGGAGCGATGGTATAGGGGTTGAACACCACGGTCAGGCCATTGTCATCGAATACCAGGCACTGATCCGCCCAGTTGCCCACGGTGTCCTCATAGTCTTCGAAGAAGGCCTCGGCTCCGTATTCCGTCCAGATGTCGCTCTCTCGGATCTGGTACAGCAGATTCTCCTTGACGGCGGCCCGCAGGCCCTCGCTGTCCTCGGCTAGTTCCATGAGCTTGACGGCCTCGCCGGTGTTCAGGTCGAAGCTCACCGCCACACGCCAGGAGTTGGGGTGCGCTCCGCCGGAATAGGAGCTGTAGTGCATCTCCACGCACAGGAGCTCCGGCCCCACCCAATAGTCGGTGGTAACGGTATCGGAGTACACATACTCCGGCTGCTCCCAGCGGGAGTCCTCCCCGTTGACACCGGCGTAAGCATCCCGGGCCAGGTTGGTCACGTCTCCCAGAAATTGCAGCTGGTCCTTGCGCCACTGCTCAAAATACGCGTTGATGCCCTCGGCGGCCGCGGCGGTGGCGGTCAGAGTGTCCCCTGAGCCCTCCTGGTTCAGCTGGAACACCTGATAGCTGCCCTTGGCCAGCAGCCGGTCGTCCTCGGCGAAGTTCTCCTTATCTACCTGCTCCAGGGTGATGTTCCAGTCCTGGCCCTCGTCCGTGACCTTCAGCGCGTCATTAGTCGGGCCGGGCAGATTGGGCGCTTCGGTGCCCCGCAGGGACACGGGCTTGGCGCTGCAGGCTGTCAGGCACGCCGCCAGCGTCAGCAGCAGGGCCGCTATCAGAATGATGTACAGTTTCTTCATAGGCATTTCCTTACATGATCCATGGGGTGGCCCGCCAGTCCGCGCCGCAGGCGCTTTGAGACAGGTCGGGATACGCCAGAGTATACAAATCGGTCCACCCGGCCTCCCGGGTGAACAGGTCCTGGGCCGGACGGCCCAGGCGGGATACGTCGGCGGGCTTGGTCAGCACCGGCGCTCCGCGCATCTGCCGCAGCAGGTCACAGCCCCGGCGGCTGGCGGCCAGCAGCCGCAGATAGGGGATGTGCTCCGGCTCCGGCAGCTCCAGATACGCCGCCAGCAGCATCCGCCGCAGCCGGGCCAGGGGATAGCGCCGGGTCCTGGCGGCCTCCAGCAGGCCGTCTATGTCTGCGGCCTGCCGCACCGCCCGGTAAAACCGGCGGTACAACCCCTCGCCGCCGCCGTCATAGGGGAGAAAGTCCTCCTGGGACATGGTCCGCAGCCGGGCCAGAATGGCCCGCTGGCAGGTGTGCATATCCACCGGCCCCCGGCCTGCGGCGATTTCCCGCCGCAGCACCTCCGCCGATTCCCGGGGCAGGAAGGCCATGGCCTCCTCCGTGTGCCTCGCCCGCAGAAGCCTGCGGATGTGGGACGCGGAGGCGATCCCATCCGCCGCGCCGCCGTCGTGGGGCACGCCCCGGCGCGGGAACGTTATCGGTTCCATGGAAAAATCCGCCCGGCGCAGGGCCTTCAGATACTCGATGGCCAGGATGTTGTTGGGCTGGGACAGCAGCGCCGCGTCCCGGGGGTCCAGCAGCTCCTCCACCGCCGCCTGGCGGCAGCGGGCAAAGGTCTCGCCGCCCTCCAATCTCCGCCGGAGGGTCTCCTGAAAGCTCTCGCCGGAGAGGCAGACTTCCACCCGTTGCAGGGCCTCCAGGTCGCCGCACTCGCTGCCGAAGGCCAGGTGGGTCACCAGGCCGGTTTTCTTCAGCAGCTCCACGCCGCCCCGGGCAAAGCGCTCCGCTCCGGACACCGCCCAGGGCGTGGGCAGCTCCAGCACCAGGTCCGCCCCGTTCCGAACGGCCATCTCCGCCCGGGCAAACTTGTTCACGGCGGCGAACTCCCCCCGCTGGGTGAAGCAGCCGCTCATGGCGCACACCACCGGCCCCTGCCGGTGCAGCTGCTCCAGCATCCACCGGTGCCCCAGATGGAAGGGGTCATATTCGCAGATCACGCCGAAAACGGGCATGCGATCACCCCTTTCCAGAAAATTACAAATAGTTACAAACCGGTTACAATTCTGCGACAGTCTTCCCGGCATTTTGTACAGGTTATAGGATATTAATCACCACACTGTTTAAAAATGCACTTTTGGTTCATTTCTTAGCTCATTATACCGCATTTTGGGAAATTTTGCAATCCTCTTGACAATCCACCCGGTGAATCCTTACAATATAGGGTGAAAATCGAATTTATCGGGAGGAAACCAACCATGAAAATCGGACTTGTATACGCCATGACCGGCGAGATCGAGAGCCTGCTGACCCAGGAGAATGCCCAGCCTTTGCAGACCGTGGCCGGGGTGCCGTTTTATCAGATCCGGCCGGACGTCATCGCCTGCGCCGGGGGCGTCAGCAAGGTCAACGCCGCCATGGCCACCCAGCTGCTGATCAGCCTGTATCAGCCGGACCTGGTGCTCAACGCCGGTGTGGCCGGGTGCTTCGAGAACATGCCCATTGGTTCCATCGTTCTGGCGGAGGGCTTTTTGCAGCACGACGTGGACACCACGCCCCTGGGCGACCCCATCGGCCTTGTGTCCACGGTGAACCGGGTGCAGTTCCCCACCAGCGATCTGGACCGGGCCAGGGCTGCCATGGACCGGGTGGGCGTCCCTTACCGCACCGGCTGGGTGGCCACCGGCGACTGGTTTGCCACCGACACCCCCCGGGCCCACTGGATCGCCGACACCTTCCACCCCCTGCTGTGCGACATGGAGGGCTGCGCCGATGCCCAGGTGTGCCTGCGCAACAACGTGCCGTTCATGTCCATCAAGTCCGTGTCCGACTGCCTGTTTGAGCACCACGACTTCGTGTTCAATTTCCCCACGGCCATGCGGGACCTGAACCGGGTGGTCATGGCCTTTGTGGACCATCTGGAGGCGTGATATGGAACGGATCGCCAGCTTCACGGTGAACCACGACGTGCTGGTTCCCGGCCTGTACCTGTCCCGCCGGGACGGGGACGTCACCACCTTCGACCTGCGCTTCAAAAAGCCCAACACCGGCGACCTGCTGACCAATGCCCAGATGCACTCGGTGGAGCACATCATCGCCACTCTTCTGCGCAACAGTCCGGAAAAGGACGCCGTGATCTACTTCGGCCCCATGGGCTGCCAGACGGGGTTTTACTTCCTGTTCGACAGCCGCCGGCTGACGGATGAGGCGGCTATCCGCCTGGTGCAGCAGGTGTTCGCCGCCGGGGCGGTCTATGATGGTCCCATGCCCGGCAAAAGCGCCGCAGAATGCGGCAACTTCCGCAATCTGGACACAGCCCTGGCCCGGGACTGCTGCGCCTGGTACGCAGACCGGATCCGCAATTGGACGCCGGAAAGCCTGGTCTATCCCCAGGCGGAGGCAGAATGAAAAACGGCCCCTGGTTGTCAATTCGTTGACAACCAGGGGCTGCTATGGTATCATGGCCCCAATCTTTTCCAAATCAGGAGGGGCCATGTCCGCACGAAAGCTGGTATATACCGCGCTGCTGGCCGCATTGACGGCGGCAGGCGCGTTTATTCGTATTCCGATAGGGATTTCCGTTATCACCCTGCAGTTCCTGTTCACCGCCATGGCAGGGGTGCTGCTGGGGCCGGGCGGCGGAGCCCTGAGCCAGGGGGTCTATGTGGCTCTGGGGCTTGTGGGGCTGCCGATCTTCACCGCCGGAGGCGGCTTCGGCTATGTGCTTCAGCCCTCCTTTGGGTTCCTGCTGGGGCTGATTCCCGCCGCCGCCGTTATCGGCGCTCTGAGCCGCCGCAGCAGCTCGCCGGTGAGGCTGGCCCTGGCCTGCGGGGCGGGGCTGGCGGTTCTCTATGCCGTGGGGGTGCCCTATATGGCGCTGATCCTCAACGGCTATCTGGGCAAGGGCATCAGCGCACCGGCCCTGCTTTGGTCGGGGATGCTGATCTATCTGCCGGGGGACGCCGCGAAAATTGCCGTGACGGCCCTGCTGTGCCCGGTGCTGCGCAGGCGCGTCCCCGGGCTGCGGTAGGGGAGAGGACGCCGGATAGGGCGGGTTCAAATCTACCATACCACGCCGGTAGGCGGATTGCAAGAAAAAGTTTCGCAAATTCCGCAATTTCGGCTGATTGTGCAGGGAAGTGCCGGAGGGGATTCTTTATTTTGATAAATATTCCGTCTTGACGGGGGAGGGCGGCGGCAGTAGAATTTGAAAGTATTTTTAATATGGTATTCTGCGGGTAAGGAGTGGTCACGATGAAGCATATTTTTGTTACCGGCGGCGTGGTGTCCGGGCTGGGAAAGGGCATCTGCGCGGCGTCCCTGGGGCGGCTGCTGAAGCAGCGGGGCTTCCGGGTGAAGAACCAGAAGTTCGACCCCTATTTCAATGTGGATCCCGGCACCATGAGCCCCTTTCAGCACGGCGAGGTGTTTGTCACCGACGACGGCGCGGAGACGGACCTGGACCTGGGGCACTATGAGCGGTTTGTGGACGAGTCCCTGACGGGGAACGCCTCCGTGTCCTCGGGCAAGGTGTTCTGGAATGTGCTGAACCGGGAGCGGCAGGGAGGCTATCTGGGCGGCACCGTGCAGATCATCCCCCACGTCACCGACGAGATCAAGCGGCGCATTTACGCCATGGACGACGGCGAAACGGACATCATCATCACCGAGGTAGGCGGCACCGTGGGCGATATCGAGAGCCAGCCCTATCTGGAGGCCATCCGCCAGGTGGCGGCGGAGAAGGGCCGGGAAAACGTGCTGTATATCCATGTGCCGCTGGTGGTGTCCATCCCCGGCACCGGCGAGCTGAAAAGCAAGCCCACCCAGCACTCCGTGAAGGAGCTGCTGTCCGTGGGCATTCAGCCGGATATTCTGGTGTGCCGCACCGACAGTCCCCTGCCGGAGGACCTGCGGCGGAAGATCGCCCTGTTCTGCAACATGGAGGAGGACTGCGTCATCCAGAATCTGACGGCCTCCACCCTGTATGAGGTGCCCCTGCTGCTGGAGCGGGAGGGCCTGTGCCGGGTGGCCTGCCGGAAGCTGGGACTGCCCCAGCGGGAGCCGGACCTGGCCGAGTGGACGGCCCTGGTGCAGCGCATCAACGGGGTGCACAAAACCGTGCAGATCGCCCTGGTGGGCAAGTATACCGGCCTGCATGACGCGTATCTCAGCGTGGTGGAGTCCCTGTTCCACGCGGGAACGGCCTGCGACGCCAGGGTGAACATCAAGTGGGTGGACTCCGAGGGCCTGACGGCGGAGAACGTGGAGCAGGTGCTGGGGGATTGCAGCGGCATTCTGGTGCCCGGCGGCTTCGGCGACCGGGGCATCGAGGGGATGGTCCTGGCGGCGCAATACGCCCGGGAGAAGGACGTGCCGTATTTCGGCATCTGCCTGGGGATGCAGATCGCCGTCATCGAATATGCCCGGCACGTGGCCGGGTGGGCCGACGCCCACAGCGCGGAGTTCTCCGGCCTGACCGCCCATCCGGTGATCGCTCTGATGCCGGATCAGGTGGGCATCACCGCCAAGGGCGGCACCATGCGGCTGGGCAAGTACCCCTGCGTGCTGGCGGAGGGTACTCTGGCCCGGGCCGCCTACGGCGCTGCCGACATCTCCGAGCGACACCGGCACCGGTATGAGTTCAACAACCAGTTCCGCCGGGAGCTGCAGGACGCCGGGCTGCGGCTGGCGGGACTGTCCCCGGACGGGCATCTGGTGGAGATCGTGGAGGAGCCCGCCAATACCTGGTTTGTGGGGGTGCAGTTCCACCCGGAGTTCAAGAGCCGTCCCAACCGGCCCCATCCGCTGTTTGTGGGCTTCGTGCAGGCGTCTCTGGACAGGCAGGGATGACGGCGGCGGGCCATGGCGCATACACTGGAATGCGGAAACGGCTCCTGCCCCCAGGGGCGGGAAAACCCATCCGTTTTCCGGGAGGAGTTCTATGGCTTCCTTTACCAACATGGCTACCTTGTCCTACAACGGCAGTCAGATCAATTCCAACGTGGTCACCGGCGAGCTGCGGGACGCGCTGACCATCACCAAGACGGCGGTGTCCGGCAGCTACCAGCCCGGGGACACGGTAACGTATGTGGTGACCCTGACCAACACCGGCACGGCGCTGACCGGGCTGACCCTGACCGACGACCTGGGCGGCTATACCGCCGGGGGCCAGACGGTGTATCCCCTGGCCTATGAGGCGGGCACCCTCCACTATTACACCGGCGGCACGGAGCAGACCGCCCCGGCAGTGACGGCGGGGCCGCCGATGACCGTTACCGGCGTGACTGTCCCCGCCGGAAGCAACGTCACCCTGGTGTATCAGGCACGGGTCACGGAGTTCGCCCCGCCGGGGGTGGAGGGCGAGATCCGGAACACCGTCACCGCCAGCGGCGGCGGTTTGGCCACGCCGCTGACGGCCACGGCCACCACGGCGGCGCAGGCCGCACCGGAGCTGAGCATCAGCAAGGCGCTGTGCCCCGCTGTGGTCACCGGCAATGGGCCCCTGACCTATACCTTTACCGTTCAAAACACCGGCAACACTGCCCTGACCGGCCAGGAGGGCGCGGTGATCACCGATACCTTTGAACCCACCCTGACCATCACCGGCGTCACCTTTAACGGTGCAGCCTGGACGTCGCCGGAGGATTACACCTATGACGCCGCCACCGGCGCGTTTGCCACCGTGGCCGGGAAGCTGACGGTGCCGGAGGCCACGTTTACCCAGAACGCCGACGGCTCCTGGACCGTCACCCCGGGACAGAGCATCCTGACGGTAACGGGCACCGTGTAACAGCCCGGGGCATAAGGCGATAAGCGCCCGCCTGCCGCTTTCGCGGCAGGCGGGCAAATTTTGCTTTGGAAAACGGCGAAAAGTGATTGACAAAGGTGAATTTCTCTGTTATACTCTGTAAGCCGCTTTGAATGGGTCACAAGTTCCGGCCTTGCCGGACGCCCCCGACAGCGAGTCCGTAATAAAGGAAAGGCAGGTGCAACAAGTATGCAGGCTATTATCGTGACCGGTGGTAAGCAGTACAACGTCTCCGAGGGTGACACTCTGTTTATCGAGAAGCTGGACGTCAACGCGGGTGATTCCGTGGTGTTCGACCAGGTCCTGGCCATCGTCGACGGCGAAAACACCAAGTTCGGCACTCCCGTGGTGGAGGGCGCTAAGGTGGACGCTACCGTCGTCAAGAACGGCAAGGGCAAGAAGATCCGTATCTTCAAGTATACCCCCAAGAAGGGTTATCGCAAACGGCAGGGTCATCGTCAGCCCTACACCAAGGTGGAAATCGGCAAGATCTCCTTCTGAGTGACAGCATGACGACCGTTACATTCCTGACAGAGGAAGCCCGCATCGTCGGTTTCGATGCACAGGGACACAGCGGCTTCGCCGCAGAGGGTGAGGACATCGTCTGCGCCGCCGTTACCAGCGCCGTGCGTCTGGTAGAAGCCACCATCAATGACGTGATGGGTCTGTGTGCCGCGGTGAAAGTCCGGGAGCAGGACGCCGCCATCTCCTTTCGTCTGCCCGGGGGCCTGGCTCCCATGGCGGAGAACACCTGCCAGAATCTTCTGACGGGGCTGATGGTGTATCTGGCCCAGCTTCACGACGAGTATCCGGAAAACATTGAAGTGATGGAGGCGTGAAACCCTCCTGTTCCCCCCGCAATCATCTCATAGAAAGGATGGTACTGCATTATGCTGAACATTGGTCTGCAGTTCTTTGCCCATAAAAAAGGTATGGGCTCCACCAAGAACGGCCGTGATTCCGAGTCCAAGCGCCTTGGTCCCAAGCGCGCTGATGGTCAGTTCGTTCTGGCCGGCAACATCCTGGTCCGCCAGCGCGGCACCCACATCCACGCCGGCACCAACGTCGGTATCGGCAGCGATGACACGCTGTTTGCCAAGGCCGACGGTGTTGTCCGCTTCGAGCGTCTGGGCAAGGATCGTAAGCAGGTTTCTGTTTACCCCGCCGAGTAAAAGAACCATATGAAAAGCACCGCCTGCGGGCGGTGCTTTTTTGTATCAAAATATGTGCGGCGGTCAGTCCTGCTCCTGAAATGCCCGGATATACGCCTCCAGGGCTTCGGCGGTTTTCTCCACCCCCAGGACGCTGGTGTTCACCGTCAGGTCATAGCAGGAGCTGTGGCCCCAGAACTTGCCGGTGTGGTGGTGGTAGTAGACCCGGCGGTGCCGGTCGGTTTTGGCCACCAGCAGCGCGGCCTTTTCCGGGGAGAGATTGTGCCGCTGCTGGATGCGCTTGATCCGCTGGGTCAGGTCCGCCCGGCAGAAGATCCGCAGCAGGCCCGGCCGCCCGGCCAGGGCGTAGTCGGCGCAGCGGCCCACGAAAATGGCGGATTCGCCGCTGTCGGCGATCTGGCGGATCATGTCGAACTGCCGCTGGGCCACGTTGTGGGGGATGGAGTTGTCAAATTCGTTGATCTTGCGGCTGAGAATGCGGTTCACCGGCCGCTCGTCGTACTCCTGGGCCAGCCGCCGCATTTCCGGGTCATTTTTCCAGAGCTCGTCAATAAGCTCCCGGTCCAGCATCCGGATGCCCAGCCGCTGGCTCAGCAGGACCGCCAGGTCATGCCCGCCGCTGCCGTATTCGCGGCCAATGGTGATAAGAATCTGCTTTTTCATGCGAAAACATCCTTTCTGCACCCCGTCAATGGTGATGATTTGTCTATATTATACTGCCTTTGTCCGGATTTGTCACCTGATTTTTACGGATTCTGTACAGGGAAATGAAAATGTATAGATGAGGCCTCCGGATGGGGCGGAAAACTTTTTCATGGACAAAAGGGCCGGGCCGTGGTAGAATAACCTGAATGCATATGTCGAGCCGGGGGAGGAAACATAGGATGAGCGGAAAACTGATCGTATTCGAGGGCACCGACGGCTCCGGAAAGGCCACCCAGACGGCGCTTCTGTGCCGGGAGCTGGAGAGCCGGGGCGTACCCTTCCGCAAGCTGGAGTTTCCCCGGTACAAGGAGGAGTCCTCGGCGCTGCTGCGGCTGTATCTCAGCGGGGCCTTCGGCACGGACCCGGCGGACGTCAATGCCTATGCCGCCGCCACGTTTTTCTCCGTGGACCGCTATGCCTCCTTCAAGCAGGACTGGGGCGGCTGGTACCGGCAGGGGGGACTGGTCATCGCCGACCGGTACACCACCAGCAACGCCGTGCACCAGACCTCCAAGCTGCCGGCTCAGGAGCGGCAGGCGTTTCTGGATTGGCTGTTTGACTTTGAATACCGGAAGCTGGGGCTGCCGGAGCCGGACCGGGTGCTGTATCTGGACGTGCCCACGGAGCTGTCGGAGCAGATGATGCGCCGCCGGGAGCAGCTGACCCACACCACCGCCGACATCCACGAGCGGGACGAGGCATACCTGCGGTCCTGCCGGGAGAGCGCCGCCATGGTGGTGGACTACGGCGGGTGGACCCGCATTGACTGCGCCCGGGACGGACAGGTCCGCTCCGTGGACGACATCCACCGGGAGGTCATGGAGCGGCTCCGTGACCTGCTGGAGGGCATAAAATAGGGAGGGAACGCCTGCGCGTCCCCTCCGGGCGAAGGTATGTACGGCCCTCAGCAGGAGCAGCAGCCGTCGCCTCCATTGCCGCAGCCGCAGCGGGATCCGGTTCCGCTGCCGCAGCAGCAGAACACCAGCAGTAAGATCACGATCAGCCAGATGCAGGAGCAGTTGTTGTCAAAGCACATGCGATTCACCTCACTTGTTTCCTGTATGGGCTATTCTATGCCGGAGATGGCTCCGGCGTATCTTGTCCGGGTGTGCCCGGCGGAAAAAATAGAGAAAGGAACCGATCATATGTCCGATTATCAGAACTCCGATACGGCCAAATGGGATGCCCAGGAGGTCCGTAAGCAGGCTTCCGGCCAGGGGCCGAAGCCCAAGAAAAAGCGCCGCCTGGGGTGGCTGGGCTATCTGGCGGGGGTCATCGTGGCCTCGTTCCTGCTGGCCGGTATCGGCTGGCTGGCCGTCAACGATGTGTGCGCCCTGAATAAGGCCCCCCTGACCGCCACCATCGAGGTGGAAAGCGGCGACTCCGTGGGGACGGTGGCCGGCAAGCTGAAGAAGGCGGGGCTCATCAACTCCAAGCTGCTGTTCATGATCACCAGCCCCGTGTTCCACGCCAGCCGCTATATCCAGCCCGGCGTGTATGAGCTGAACACCGACATGGACTTCAACTGTCTCATCAAGTCCATGCAGCCCACCGGCGGCGTGGCGGCCACCGTTACCGTCACCATCCCCGAGGGCTACACCGTGGAGCAGATCATCCAGCTGCTGGCGGAGAACGACGTGTCCGACGCCGCCGCCCTGGAGGAGTCCGCCAAGAACCATGTGTTCGACAAGTTCGACTTCGTGGATAACGAGAATCTGGGCAGCATCAGCCGCCTGGAGGGCTATCTGTTCCCGGATACCTATGAGTTCTATGTGAAGGAAAACGCCGACTCGGCCCTGAGCCGCCTGCTGTCCAACTTCCAGGACCGCATTATGGACGACCCGGATATTGCGCCGCTGATCGCCAACTCCTCCTATAGCCTGAAGGAGATCGTCATCATGGCGTCCCTGATCGAGAAGGAGACCGACGGTACCGACCGCACGCTGATCTCCTCCGTGATTCACAACCGCCTGGAGAACGTAGGCGAGACGGCCCATCTGCTGCAGATCGACGCCTCCCTGGTGTATGCCGCCGGGCGGGAGATCACCGAGGACGACTATCAGACCCTGGACAGCCCCTATAACCTGTATACCCACCAGGGCCTGCCGCCCACGGCCATCGCCAACGCCGGTAAGGCCTCCATCCAGGCCGCCCTGCAGCCGGACGATACCAACTACTATTTCTATGTGCTCAATCCCGATACCCAGCGGCATGTGTTCAGCCGCACCCTGTCCGAGCACAACGCCAATCTGCGGAAGTTCGGATGACGGCGGAGCGAAAAAAACCGGAGCTGCTGGCTCCGGCAGGGGACTGGGAAAAGCTGCAGATGGCCGTGCTGTACGGGGCGGACGCCGTGTACCTGGCGGGGACGTCCTTCGGCATGCGGTCCTTTGCGGGGAATTTCAGCGATGAGGAGCTGCCCCGGGCGGTGGACTTTGCCCACCGGCACGGGGTGAAGGTCCACGCCACCGTGAACACCATGCCCCGCAGCGGCGAGGTGGACCGGCTGCCGGAGCACCTGGAAAGGCTCAACGACGCCGGGGTGGACGCCCTGATTCTGGCGGACCTGGGGGCCTTTACCCTGGCCGGGAAATATGCCCCCCGGTGCCAGCGGCACATCAGCACCCAGCAGTCTATCGCCAACTATGCCTGCGCCCAGGCGTGGTTCGACCTGGGGGCCCAGCGGGTGGTGCTGGCCCGGGAGCTGGGGATGGACGAGATACGGGAGATCCGCCGCCGGGTGGACCCGGCCCTGGAGCTGGAGACCTTCTGCCACGGGGCCATGTGCGTGTCCTATTCCGGCCGGTGCCTGCTGTCCAACTATATGACCGGGCGGGACTCCAACCGGGGCGCCTGCGCCCAGCCCTGCCGCTATCAGTACGCCCTGATGGAGGAGAAGCGGCCCGGGGAGTATTTCCCGGTGTTCGAGGACGAGAAGGGCACCTACATCATGAACTCCCGGGATATGTGCATGATCGACCACCTGGACGACTTGATGGACGCCGGGGTGGACTGCCTGAAGATCGAGGGGCGGGCCAAGTCCGCCTATTACGCCGCCATCGTAACCGGGGCCTACCGCCATGTGCTGGACGACGTGGCCGCCGGGCGGCCGGTGGACCCGGTGTGGCGGGACGAGGTGGAGCATGTCAGCCACCGGCACTATTCCACGGGATTTTTCTATGGCCAGCCGGGGCAATTCTATGAGGACGCCCGGTACATCCGGGACTGGCAGATCTGCGCCGTGGTGACGGACTGTACGCCGGAGGGCCTGGCCACCCTGAGCCTGCGCAACAAGTTTGCCTGCGGGGATCAGGTGGAGGTGGTGGGGCCGGACACCAAGCCCTTTACCATGACGGCCCCCATGATGACCGACAGCCAGGGGCTGCCGCTGACGGAGCCGAAAACGCCGCAGATGGTGTTTACCATGCAGCTGCCCCATCCGCTGCCGCCTATGAGCTTTGTCCGCCACGCGGTGGACCTGGGCGGAAGATAAATAGATTCAAGCAAAAGAGCGGCGAGGCTGAAAGCCTCGCCGCTCTTTTGCTTATTGCCGGCCTTATTGATCCTCGGCCCGGCGCTTATAGGACTCGTACTTGGCCTTGGCGGCGTCCTCCGCCTCGGCGAACAGGACCTTGGCGTTCTCCGGGAAGCTCAGCTCCAGGGAGGAGTAGCGCACCTCGCCCTTCATGAAGTCGTACAGGGCCATGCTGGGCTCCTTGCTGTCCAGGGTGAACTTGTGGGTCTCGGGACTGTAGCGGTACAGGTTCCAGTAGCCGGAGGCCACGGCGTCCTTCATCTCCTGCTGGACGCAGCCCATGCCCTTCTTGATGCCGTGGTTGATGCAGGGGGCGTAGCAGATGACGATGGAGGGACCCTTGTGGGCCTCGGCCTCCCGGATGGCCCGGATCAGCTGGGCCGGGTCCGCGCCCATGGAGCACTGGGCCACATAGACGTTGTCGTAGGTCATCATCAGCATGCCCAGGTCCTTCTTCTTGGTCTTCTTGCCGCTGGCCTGGAACTGGGCCACGGCGCCCACGGGAGTGGCCTTGGAGGACTGTCCGCCGGTGTTGGAATACACCTCGGTGTCCACCAGCAGGACGTTGACGTCCTCGCCCATGGCGAACACATGGTCCAATCCGCCGTAGCCGATGTCGTAGGCCCAGCCGTCGCCGCCGTACATCCACATGGTCTTTTTGGACATATCCTTGCGGCGCTTGAGAATCTCATCCACCAGAGCCTGCTCCTGAGCGGAGAAGCTCTGGCTCTCCAGCAGGTGCAGCAGCTCCTGGGTGGCGGGGGTGGAGGCATCCAGATCGTCATAGGTCTCCAGCCACTTGGCGATGGCGGCCTTAACGGCGGCGTTTTCGGTTATGTCATCCAGCTGATGGACGTAGTCCGTGACGGCGGCGCGCAGCTGCTTCACCGCCAGGCACATACCATAGGAGAACTCGGCGTTGTTTTCAAACAGGGAGTTGGACCAGGCGGGACCCTTGCCCTCCTTATTCTTGCAGTAGGGCACGCAGGGCATGGCCGCGCCCCAGGCCTGGGTGCAGCCGGTGGCGTTGGCCAGGAACATCTTGTCGCCGAACAGCTGGGTCAGCAGCTTCACATACGGGGTCTCGCCGCAGCCGGCGCAGGCGCCGTTGAACTCCACCAGGGGCTGGCGGAACTGGCTGCCCTTCAGGGTGAACTTGTCGAAGCGGTCGTTCTTCTCGGGGATGGTTTGCAGGTAGTTCCAGTTGGTCTGGTCCAGGGATACCTCGTGGGCCGGGACCATGCGCAGGGCCTTGCCGCTCTTGGGGCAGGAGGCCACGCAGCTGCCGCAGCTGGTGCAGTCCAGGGTGGACACGCCCATGGTGTACCGCAGGCCGGCCAGCTGGGGACCCTTGGCATCGGTAAGCTCCAGACCGGCGGGGGCGTTCTTCACCTCGTCCTCGTTCAGCAGATACGGACGGATCACCGCATGAGGACACACGAAGGAGCAGCGGTTGCACTGGATGCACTCGCTCTTGTCCCACACCGGCAGATGGGTGGCGATGCCGCGCTTTTCATACTGGGAGGTGCCCAGAGGCATGGTGCCGTCCTCCATGCCCCGGAAGGCGGAAACCGGCAAATCGTCGCCCTTCTGGGCGTTGATGGGCACCAGGATGTTCTTGATGACATCGGGCACATCGGCGCGGGGCGGCTGGATGGCGGCACCGGACAGGTTCTTCCACTCGGGCTTCACCTGCACCTGCACCAGGGCGTTGATGCCGGCGTCCACGGCGGCGATGTTCATGTTGACCACCTTTTCACCCTTGAGGCCGTAGGTCTTTTTCACGGCGGCCTTCATGTGCTCCACGGCGTCCTCCACGGGGATGACATTAGCCAGCTTGAAGAACGCCGCCTGCAGCACCATGTTGGACCGGTTGCCCAGACCCAGGGCCTGGGATTCCTTATTGGCGTCGATGATGTAGAAATGAATGTCGTTTTCCGCGATATAGCGCAGGATGTCGCCGGGGATGTGCTGCTCCAGCTGGTCCTCGGTCCACTCGCAGTTCAGCAGGAAGCTGCCGTGGGGCTTCAGCTCGGAGATGATGTCGTACTTGGTCAGATAGGTCTGGTTGTGGCAGGCCACAAAGTCGGCCCGGCTGACATAGTAGGTGGAGCTGATGGGGTGCTTGCCGAAGCGCAGGTGGCTCTTGGTGATGCCGAAGGACTTCTTGGTGTCGTATTCAAAGTACGCCTGGCAGTACATATCCGTGGTTTCGCCGATGATCTTGATGGAGTTCTTATTGGCGCCCACGGTGCCGTCGGAGCCCAGGCCCCAGAACTTGCAGCTGATGGTGCCCTCGGGCTCGGTGAGCAGGGGGGCGCCTACCGGCAGGGACAGGTGGGTCACGTCGTCCTGGATGCCGATAGTGAAGTGGTTCTTGGGCTCCTCCAGCAGCAGATTGTCGAACACGGCCTTCAGCTGGGCAGGGGTGGTGTCCTTGCTGGACAGGCCATACCGCCCAGCGAAGATCAGGGGGCGGTCCGCCTCGTTGATATAGGCGGCGCAGATGTCCTCATACAGGGGCTCGCCGATGGAGCCGGCTTCCTTCACACGGTCCAGCACGGCGATGCGCTTCACGGTCTTGGGCATGGCGGCCATCAGGTGCTTGCGGGAGAAGGGGCGGAACAGGTGCACCTGCAGGAAGCCCACCTTCTCGCCCTTGGCGTTCAGATAGTTGACGACCTCCTGGGCGCAGCCGGACACGCTGCCCATGGCCACGATGACGCGCTCTGCGTCAGGCGCGCCGTAATAGTTGAACAGGTGGTATTCCCGGCCCGTCAGGCGGCTGATCTGGGCCATGTAGTCCTCCACCACGTCGGGGAGGTTGGCATAGTCGGTGTTGTTGGACTCCCGCAGCTGGAAGTAGATATCGGGGTTGTCCACCAGGGAGCGCATCCGGGGATCCTCGGGGTTCAGGGCGTTGGCGCGGAATCTGGCCAGGGCCTCGTAATCCACCAGCTTGGCGTATTCGTCGTAGCTCAGCACGTCAATCTTCTGGATCTCGTGGGAGGTGCGGAAGCCATCGAAGAAGTGCAGGAAGGGGATCCGGGCCCGGATGGCGGACAGATGGGCCACGGCGGCCAGGTCTGCGGCTTGCTGGACGCTGCCGCTGGAGAGCATGGCAAAGCCCGTCTGGCGGCAGTTCATCACGTCGCTGTGGTCGCCGAAGATGGAGAAGGCGTGGGTGCCCACGGTGCGGGACGCCACATGCAGCACGCCGGGCAGACGCTCGCCGGAGATGCGGTGCATGGTGGGGATCATCAGCATCAGGCCCTGGGAGGCGGTGAAGCTGGTGGCCAGAGCACCGGCCTCCAATGCGCCGTGACAGGCGCCGCAGGCGCCGGCCTCAGACTGCATCTCCACCAGGCGGACGGTCTGGCCGAAGATGTTCTTTCTTCCGTTGGCGGCCCATTCGTCGGTTTTCTCCGCCATGGGGGACGACGGGGTGATGGGATAGATGCCCGCTACCTCGGAAAAGGCATAGGCAACATAGGCGGCGGCTTCGTTGCCGTCACAGATTTTCAGGAGCTTGCTCATATAGGTTCCTCCTCACACATTTTTGCGGCGGCCCCACACAGACCGCCGTCCGACCTATACATACATTTGTCATTTTAGCACTTTGAATTGAGATGTCAATGATTTAACAAATGATTTCATTGAATTTTTCCGTAAAATCTAATCGGGAGTCGTGGAAAGAAACAAAAAGCCATGGAGCCGGTAACTGGCTCCATGACTTTTACATAAAAATTATTATATCGGTGAGAATTATTTATTTCAGCAGCTCCAGGAACTCGTCCTCCGTCAGGACGGGGATATTCAGCTCCTGGGCGCGGCGCAGCTTGGACCCCGCGCCGGGCCCGGCCACCACATAGCTGGTCTTTTTGGACACCGAGGAGGCGGACTTTCCGCCCCGCTGCTCGATCATCTGACCGGCCTCCTCCCGGGTGAAGCGCTCCAGGCTTCCGGTGAGGACGAAAGTCATTCCGGCGAAACGATTGTCAACCAATTCCTCTTTACAGCTCATATTGACCCCGGCGTCCTCCAGACGCCGCAGCAGGTCCCGGGATTGGGGGCTTTCCATCCACTGGCGGATGTAGGCGGCGGTGATGGGGCCCACATCGTCGATGGAGGTCAGCTCCTCCTCCGTGGCCTGGGACAGGGCCTGCATGGTGCCGAAGCGGCGGGCCAGGACCTTGGCGGCCTTTTCGCCCACCTGGCGGATGCCCAGGGCGAAAATCAGACGCCACAGGTCGTTGTCCCGGCTTTTATAGATGGCGGCCACGGCGTTGGCGGCGGACTTCTCGCCCATGCGCTCCAGAGGGGCGATGTCGGCGGCGGTCAGGTCGTACAGGTCGGCGGCGGTTTTTACCAGACCGCTTTCGATGAGCTGATTCAGCACCGCCGGGCCCAGACCGTCAATATCCATGGCGTTCCGGCTGGCGAAATGGGTGAGATTCCGCAGGCGCTGGGCCGGGCATTCCGCGCCGGTGCAGCGCAGGGCCGCGCCGTCCGGGTCCCGCTCCACCGGTGCGCCGCACACGGGACAGGTCTGGGGCAGGTAATAGGGGACCGCTCCGGCGGGGCGGTGCTGCGTTACCACCTCCACGATCTCGGGGATGATCTCCCCCGCCTTCTGCACCACCACGGTGTCGCCGATGCGGATATCCTTCTGGGTGATATAGTCCTGGTTGTGGAGGGTGGCGAAGGTGACGGTGGTCCCGGCCAGGCGCACCGGCTCCAGCTGGGCCTTGGGCGTCAGCACCCCGGTGCGGCCCACCTGGACCACGATGTCCAGAATGCAGGAGGTCTTGCGCTCCGGGGGATATTTATAGGCGATGGCCCAGCGGGGGAACTTGGCGGTGCTGCCCAGAGTCTCCCGGTCCGCCAGGTCGTTGAGCTTCACCACCGCGCCGTCCATGTCGAAGGGACGCTCCATCCGGGTGTCGTTAAGGCGGTCGATTTCCGCCATGACATCGGCATGAGTACGCAACAGGCGATAGGGGATGACCTTAAAGTGCTGGGAGCGGAGATAGTCCAGGGTCTCCGTGTGGGTAGTGAAGCTGCGGCCTTGGGCCAGCTGGAGGTTGAACACGGCGATGTCCAGCTGCCGCTGGGCGGCGATCTTGGGGTCCAGCTGCCGCAGAGAGCCTGCCGCCGCATTGCGGGGATTGGCCATCAGGGGCTTGCCCTCGATCTCCCGGCGGGCGTTGAGCTTTTCAAACACGCTGCGGGACATATACACCTCGCCCCGGACGATGAGACGGGGCAGCTTCTCCGGCAGGGTCATGGGGATGGAGCGGATGGTGCGCAGATTCTCCGTCACATCCTCGCCCACCTGGCCGTCGCCCCGGGTGGCTCCCCGGACGAACACGCCGTCCCGGTATTCCAGGGCCACGGACAGGCCGTCCACCTTGGGCTCCACGCTGTATTCCGCCTGGGGCATGGTCTCCGCCACCCGCAGCAGGAAATCCCGGACCTCCTCGCCGTCAAAGACGTCCTGAAGGCTCTCCAGAGGTACGTCGTGGCGGACCTGTTCAAACTGGGACAGGGCCGGGCCGCCCACCCGCTGGGTGGGGGAGTCCGGGGTCACCTCCTCCGGGTGCTCCCGCTCCAGGTCCTCCAGGCGGCGGAGCATATGGTCGTACTCATAGTCGCTGATGGTGGGGGCGTCCAGCACATAATAGCGGTAGCCGTGGGCGTTGAGGGTGTCCCGCAGCTCCTTCATCTCGGTTTTATAGTCCATGTTTCACTTATCCTTTGTTCATGATGTTGTCCCGGGCGGTATCCTCCAGTTCATCGGGCGTGGTACTGAAGTAGGTGTACGTCTCCGGCACGGAGCCGACGATGACGGTCTCCGCCACGGCGATCTCGTTGCTGACCTTGGTGGAGGCGGTGAAGCCAGGCAGGAGAATGCTGGTGTACACGTCCACGGTCAGCAGGATCTGGTGCCGGGTCTGGTTGATACCGGCGGCGGAAAAGGCGTTGCGGAGGCTGGCGTCCGTGGAGCCCACCGCCTGCATCCGCACCCGGATGCAGGGTCCCCGGCCCGCCAGCAGGGTAGAGCCGGTGAGGGTTCCCACGGGGATAGACAGCTCGCTGGTGGATACCTCCGACAGCCGCCGGAGAATTTCGTCGGCGATCTGGGACCGCAGACGGTTAAAGGCCGCCATGTTGCTTTCCAGAGCCGCCACCCGGCCGGTTTCGTCCTTTTCCAGGTGGATTAGCACGTTATAGTCCACCTGGCCGCTGTCGATGGCGTCCCGGACGGCGTCCACCACGATGCGGTTGACGGCGTTGGACACCCGCGCGGTGGCCAGGCTGACGATGATGGGCCGCATATGCAGCACCGCCGCACAGAACAGGCCCGCCGTCAGCAGGACCGCCAGCACCAGCCAGGTCAGCCGCCGCTGACGCCCGGTGAGACGCAGATAACGCATTCTTCTCACGGCACACACCCCCTATGGGTCAATATATGCCGCAGGGGGAGCGGCCGTTACTCCTGCCAGGAGTTGACGATGGCCTTGAAGGTCTTGCCCCGCTCCATGAAATTCTTGAACTGGTCAAAAGCGGCGCAGGCAGGGGAGAGGGTCACCACGTCCCCGGGGACGGCCCGGTCCCGGGCCGTCTCCACGGCCCGCTGGAACGGCGTCACATCCAGTATTTCCGGATGGCCCGGCCGGTAACCGGGGGCCTGCTCCACGGCGGCCCGGATTTTATCTGCCGTGGCGCCGCACAGGATCAGCAGCTTCACGTGCCCCACCACCTCGGGGCCCAGCACATCGAAGGGAATGTGCTTGTCATAGCCCCCGGCGATGAGGATCACCTTCTCCTTAAAGGATCGCAGGCCCGCGATGGTGCGGGAGGGACTGGAGGCGATGGAATCATTGTAAAACCGGACACCGTGATAGGTACGCACCAGCTCGATGCGGTGCTCCACGCCGTTGAAGGTCCGGGCAAAGGTGCGGATGGTCTCGTCCGGCACCAGGCCGTCTACCGCCGCAATGGCGGCCATGTAGTTTTCCACATTGTGGACGCCGGGCAGGCGGATATCCTCCGTGGTCATGATCTGGCGTTCATGGCCGTCCCGGCGGGAGATCACGGCGTCGCCCCGCAGGAACACGCCGTTTTCCGGCTCCTCCCGGCGGCTGAAATACAGGGCACGGCCCGGGGCATGGGCGGACAGCTCCCGGGTGATGGCGTTGTCCAGGTTGAACACGGCGATGTCGCCGGGCTGCTGGTGGCGGAAGATGTTCTCCTTGGCCCAGATATATTCCTCCATGCTCTTGTGGACGTCCAGGTGGTTGGGAGCCAGGTTGGTCAGCACCGCGATGTGGGGACTGCGGGTCATGGTCATCAGCTGGAAGCTGGACAGCTCCAGCACCGCCCAGTCGGTGGGCCGGATGGACCCTGCCTCGGCCAGCAGCGGGTGGCCGATGTTGCCGCCCACATGGACGGTGTGTCCCGCCGCCCGCAGGAGCTCGGCAATAATGGTGGTGGTAGTGGTCTTGCCGTCGGAGCCGGTGACGGCGATGATGGGGCAGGGGCAGACCTGGAAAAAGACCTCCATCTCGGAGGTGATGACGCTGCCCCCGGCCCGGGCGGCCTCCAGCTCCGGCACGTCGGGCCGCAGGCCCGGGGTGCGGAAGATCACGTCCTGGGAAAGATTCTGAAGATACCCGTCGCCCAGCCGCAGCACGGCTCCGGCGGCCTCCAGCTCCTCCGCCAGAGCGCCCAGCTTCGCCCGGTCGCTGCGGTCGCAGGCGGTGACGGCGATGCCCTCCCGCAGCAGCAGACGCAAGAGCGGCGTGTTGCTGACGCCGATGCCGATAACGGCCACGGTCTTGCCTCGCAGAGAGGCGATATATTCCTGCAAAGTCATAGGATGAACCTCCTTATCGTATCTGACCCGGCTATTATACCGCATTCCGGGGCGGGGTTCAATCAATTTCCGCGAAAATCGGTTGACTTTCCGAAGCGGGTCGGGTACAATATTTGTGCGAGTAAGCCAGACAGTCGCGGGGACAAGGCGAAAGCCTGTTCATGAGGAAAGTCCGGGCTCCACAGGGCAAGGATAACGGGTAACGCCCGCCGAAGGCGACTTCAGGAAAAGTGCAACAGAGATATACCGCCTCCGTTGGAGGTAAGGGTGGAAAGGCGAGGTAAGAGCTCACCCATCGGCTCGAGAGTGTCCGATGCTGTAAACTCTATCCGGAGCAACACCGGTATGGGAGCAATAGGGCGGCCCGTCCGCTCCCGAGGTGGCTGAAGCGCACCGGCAACGGCGCGCTTAGATAGATGACTGTCAAATACAGAACCCGGCTTACAGACTTGCTCGCGCACACCATATGGGCCCGTCGGCGGAGATCGCCTGGCGGGCCCCTTTTTATGCCCGCAGCGAGGCGGAAGCCGACTTTTTTCGGGAATCTCTGTTAATCTATTGACAAACTATGGAAAAGGTGATTTAATTAACAATACCAAAACAGAGAAAGAGGCGGAGAGGCTATGGCGATACCGTTTGACTATACGTCGGAATACAAACGCAAGCTGCGCACCCCGGAGGAGGCGGCCCGGGTGGTCAAGAGCGGCGACTGGCTGGATATCTCCATGGGCGGGGCGTTCCCGTCCCTGATGGACGAGGCCATTGCCAAGCGGAAGGACGAGCTGCGGGGCGTGAAGATCCGGGGCTATCTGATCCAGCAGCCCATTCAGATGGTGGAGTGCGATCCCGACCGGGAGCACTTTATCTATAACAGCTGGCACATGTCCGGCTATGAGCGGAAGCTCTGTGACCGGGGACTGTGCAATTTCAATCCCATGGTGTTCCGGAATCTGGGGGCCTACTATGACCATTTCCTCACGGTAAACGTGGCCATCACCTGTGTGACTCCCATGAACGAGCATGGATACTTCAACTTCTCCGTGTCCAACGCCTCCGCCCGGGCGGTGCTGGATAAGGCCGACGTGGTGATCCTGGAGGTCAACGAGAATCTGCCCTGGGTCTATGGCGGGCTGGACGAGTGCATCCACATCGACGATGTGGACATGATCGTGGAGGGCCCCCACGGCCCCCTGCCGGGCATCAAGACTCCCGCCGCCAGCGAGACGGAGATGAAGATCGCCGAGTATGTGGTGCAGAATATGGTGGACGGCTCCACCCTGCAGCTGGGCATCGGCTCCCTGCCCAACGCCGTGGGCCAGATGATCGCCCGCTCCGACCTGCGGGACCTGGGCATCCACACGGAGATGCTGTGCGACTCGTATCTGGATATGTACAAGGCCGGAAAGATCAACAACAAGAGAAAGACCCTGGACCGCTATAAGAGCGTGTTCGGCTTTGCCATTGGTTCGCCGGACCTGTACGACTGGATCCGGGAGAACCCCGGTGTGGTGACCTATCCCATCAGCTACTGCAACGATCCCTCTATCGTGGGGAAGATCGACAACTTTGTGTCCATCAACAACTGCATCTCCGTGGACCTGTACGGCCAGATATGCGCCGAAAGCGCCGGCACCCGGCAGATCAGCGGTACCGGCGGCCAGCTGGACTTCCTGGAGAGCGCCGCCGTATCCAAGGGCGGTAAGGCGTTCATCTGTCTCACATCCTCCTTTACCAACAAGGAGGGGGAGATGGTGTCCCGCATCAACCCGCTGCTGACTCCCGGCGATATCGTCACCGATCCCCGGAGTCTGGCCTACTACATCGTCACCGAATACGGCGGCGTGAACCTGGTGGGCTGCAGCACCTGGGAGCGGGCGGAGAAGCTCATCTCCATCGCCCACCCCAAGTTCCGGGACGAGCTGATCGCCAACGCCGAAAAGCAGGGCATCTGGCTGCGGTCCAACAAGCGGTAAAGGGAATACATACATAAGAACACCCGCTGCGGCGTAATGCCGCAGCGGGTGCTTGAATATAGCCGGTTACTGGATGGGCTCCAGAACGCCCAAGACCACATAGCGGACGTTCTTGAACTCATAGGTGCAGGTGGACAGGGTGACGATATGACTGTCCGCCGAGGGGACGCCGGTAGTGGGGCGGAAGGTGGAGTGGTTTACCATCTGCTGCAGGAACTCCTGGGTCAGCTGGAACTGATAGACGCTGCAGCCGGAGTAGGCCACCTCGCCATTGCCGTCGAGGATATAGCCCGAGGCGTCCACAATGACCCCGGCAAACAGGTGCAGCTTGTAGCTCTGCTGGGGGGTCAGCATGTAGAGGTAGGGATGCTGGTCATAGTAGGCCTGCTGCTTGTACTTCACCAGGTTGGAGAACATGGCGCCGGACGTCATATTGTGTCCGTAGATCAGGCTGTTCTGGTCGGAGAAATCGGCGCTGTTGGCGCAGTCCATGAAGATGCTGCCGTTGTCGTTCCAGGTGCCGTCCAGCAGGTGACGCAGATAGTAGTCGTTGTCGCTGCCCTGGACCACCGGGTAATTGATATGGGTATTGGCCCCGTAGATCCAGGCGATGACGTCGCCGTTGGTTTTCAGCAGTTCGTCAAACTGCACCGTGGGGCACTCCGGGTCGCCGCTGGGGTCCTGGGTCGGGTCGTTGTTATCGCTGTCGCCGGGAAGGGTCACAAAGCGGTTGGCCTCGGAAATGACCTTATCGCTGCGGTATTTTTCCAGATAGTAGCTGCCCACCTTGTAGGCGGCAAACAGGAACACGCCCACAAGCAGGGCGAGGATCACATAGTATACGGGCTTTTTCATGGCGGCGTCTCCTTTTGTGGGATGGCTCTATTTTATCAGCTTTTCCCCGGTATTGCAAGGACTTTGCATTTTTGGTATAATGACGCAAAAACACAGGGGAGGCACAGCGATGCTGATTTTTGACATGGACGGCACCCTCATTGATTCCAACGGGATCTGGCGGCAGGTGGACGAGGCATTCCTGGCCAAGCGGGGGTATCCGTATACCCGGGAGTATTACGAGGGCGTGGCCCACACCATTTTTCCCATGGCCGCGAAATTCACCAAAGCCTATTGCCATCTGGAGGAGTCCGAGGAAGAGATCATGGCCGAGTGGATGCAGATGGCCGGGGACGCCTACGCCGTGCGGGTGCCCATCAAGCCCGGGGTCCGGGAATATCTGGACCGGTGCCGGACGGCAGGGGAGAGGATGATTGTGCTGACCTCCAGCGTGCCGGAGCACTGCCGGGCCGCCCTGGGGCGGCTGGGGCTGACGGAGTATTTCGAGCGCATCCTCTTTGCTCACGACCTGGGCATGGACAAGAAGGACCCGGAGACCTTCCGCCACGCGGCGGCGCTGATGGGCGTGACGCCGGAGTACTGCACCATGTATGACGACTCCGTGGCCGCCTGCCGGGCGGCCCGGGAGGCCGGAATGCAGGTGGTGGGGGTGTATGACGCCTTTTTCCACGTTTCCTGGCCGGAGATGCAGCAGGTGTGTCACCGGGTCATCCGCAGCTTTGAGGAGCTGTTATAACAAAAGGACCTCCGCCAGCGGCGGAGGTCCTTTTGAGACTGTCCAAAAAGGGCAGCGCCCTTTTTGGACAAAAGGCTTGCAGTCTGCTGCGCGCATAATTTGTTCGCTGAAAGCGAACAAATTA
>ENA-UESH01000323-UESH01000323.1-human-gut-metagenome-genome-assembly--contig:-NODE-323-length-48440-cov-7.189194_pt1 | contig 48440 bp, 35 predicted proteins | sample MGYA00243001_ERZ508002 | MGnify/ENA primary metagenome ERZ508002 (study PRJEB26167, sample SAMN06115447) | human gut metagenome | host: Homo sapiens | place: China:Anhui | collected 2015-08-07 | study... | reverse complement strand
GTATAAATATTTATTATGCAGAAATAAATCAAATATTTTAATAAATAAAAAAATGAAAGTAGTAAATTTATGTGTATCATTATTGGTACTCTCTTTTGTCGTAGCGTGTCAGCCCAAAACGACAACCTCTGATCAGATCGCAGATGAAGTGTATCAGGTAGATAGTTTGTTGGTTTTGCAAGACTCCTTGATCGGTGATACGGTAGAGGTTGAAGGTTTTTGTGTCGATATTTGCGGGCATGGCGGTTCTCATATTACTTTGATGGGAAGTGATACGACTCAGATTGTCAATGTAGAGGCCGGACCTCAAATCGGTTCGTTCAGCAATGACCTGAGAAATAATAACGTTCGTGTAAAGGTCGTTATTAATGAACAACGAGTGGATGAAGCTTTTCTTTCTGATTGGGAGCACCGTTTAGATGAAAGTTTGAAGACTCCGCAAGGTAATCCTGAGGCGGTAGCAATGTTGAAACAGCAAATTGCCGAAATTCGGGCAGCAATAGCGGAACGTGCCGAAAAAGAAAACAAGAATTATTATAGTCAGTATCATATCGTTGCTTCAGAATATGCCGTCCAATAATTTTTCTGCTAAGATACGCAAGTGGTTCCGGATCATTCATCGGGATTTATCCTTTATTTTTGCCGGGATAATAATTGTTTATGCGGTTTCAGGTATTGCATTGAACCATAAACGTGATTTTAATTCGGATTATCGGATTTCTCGTTCTGAAATTATGTTGAAGGGCGATTTCCCGAAACAGGAAAAAGTGTCGAAAGAGGAGACTTTGGCTTTACTTGATCAAGTCGGGGAAGAGAATGCTTATATGAAACACTATTATTTCGGGGATCAGCAAATGAAAGTCTTTTTGAAAGGTGGCTCTTCTTTGGAGGTCGATATGAATACCGGTAAAGCTTTATATGAGTCGGTAAAAAAACGTCCGATATTGAGTGCTTTCAACCGTTTGCATTATAATCCGATGCGTTGGTGGACATGGTTCTCCGATGTGTTTGCCGTATCTCTGATTATCATAACGATTACCGGATTGTTTATGAATAAAGGAAATAAGGGCATTATCGGACGAGGAGGAATCGAATTTATAATAGGAATCTTAATTCCCGTTTTGTTCCTGATTTATTTAAGCTGATATAGACTTGATATTATAAAAAAACGTTCGTTTATTGAAACGAACGTTTTTTTATAATAGGGAAAAATATTAGTTGGCTTTCTGAACTACCGGTATGCGGAAAAGTTCAACGTCACCGCCTTTTAATACAACATCTAATTTACGGTCCGCTCCTGTGGTATTAGCAGATTTGGGAGATATAACAACATTCCCGTATATTCCGTAACTTGCATTTAACCAAGATTCTTCTTCTGTTATGGGATTTGATGTTCCGGCAGTACAAATTGCTACATCGATGCTTCCGTTTGCGTCGATACCGTATTCAACTCTGCTTGTGCTGATGTCGCTAGCATTGAAACTCAATAATGTATTGTTTGCGATTGTTGTTTCCCAATTTGCATCCCAAACCGTGATTTCTGTTGCAGGCATAGGATTTTGCATGATGGAAATGCTCACAGGATCTGCTGTTCCTGCGCTGATATTTAATGTTATATTTCTCATCATACTGGTTTCATTTGCTTGGGTAAATTTGATTTCGACTGTTTCTCCACTGCGTCCGCTAGTCTTGTTGATACTATACCAGGGTGTATAGGTTCCATCTTCAGGGTCGTTCCAATCTTCTACGGTCATGTTCCAACGTCCGGCATTTGTTTTAATAACGAAACTGAATGGAGCTCCGTCTTTATAAGGTGTGGTATAAGTATACATGTTATTTTCCATGGGAACACCCGATAAAGTGATCGTATTTTGAGTATCAGTTCCCAATTGGGTTATTGTAAATTCAACGGGTTCTGCACCGGGTACGGTAATTTTGAATGTCGCCGTTCTGTCGTCACTTTCCGTATGAATGCCGGCTTTTACCGAGATGGTCGTATTATTCAATACTTTGGCAGTACACCAAGAACCGTTATTTTCGACAGCTTCTACCTTGATCAATTCTGCGGGAGCATTTGTCGTGATGTGAACGACCGTATCGACTAATTGGTCGGTAGGAAGTTCCAGTAAAGCATCGTCTTCGGATGCTAAAGATAGAGTGTAGTTTACTTCTTCTCCCTTTTTGTCATCATCGTCATCTGAACAACTGTTCAATGTAAATGAAAATGTTACTGTTAATAAAGCGATGACTAAGAATTTCAGATCAGTAATTTTCATAGATCATTTATTATTTAGTTAGTAAATAGGGGAAGCGGTAACTGCCGCTTCCCATTAGTTATTATTTGTCAAACAATTTTTGAATAACTGTGATCTGGTAATCATAGTATGCTCTTGTACGAGCATCTCCTGTACCTCTCTTTGCTTTGTACAGATTTAATATGTTTTTCAAAGTTGCGGTAATAATCGGACGACCGACACCTGCGGATAATTTTGCAGGAGTCATATTATGCCGGGCATAAGATTGTTCTTCTTTATGAAAACTGCATTTATCGTGTTGTTTACAAAAAGCGTTGCTTTCTTTTGCTACCGAATCCATCATTTTTTTCAACTCTTGTTCCGGATCAGCCAATCCACCCATTAATCCTTTGTTCATAGACGGGTCGAGGTTGGAGTATTTCATCAATGCTGCAACTGCGGCATTTTGAAGATTCATGTCTTCCTGAGTCAGGGATTTTGATTTAATCGTATTTACGAATATCGCATTTGTCGCATCTTTCAGATACTCATCTAATGTATATAGATTTTCTTGTCCTGAACGTTCTCCTTCATAAACGCTTCCCATGATTCCAGGACCTAAGATTCTCCCTACAATAGAGTATTGGAAGTTGTCATAGAGGTTAGATTCCAATCCGGTAATTCTCATTATGTTTTCAGGAAGAAGCCATTTCCGGCAATTCAGTGCTTGGTCTGTGAGCCATATCATCGCTTTTTTCTGTTTATCTTTTGTAATATACCGTTTTGCATAATTGCTTTTTCCGTCTTGTACGATATCTTTATATTCCACTCCTCCGAGGTAAGGCATTACATGAGTCAAATATCTCATGTATTGACTTACGCAGGCCAGATACATTTCTTGTATATCATCGTAGTTTTTATTTTCTTGAGCAAACCATTTATCGATATTCGAAATAATATATTTCAGATTTTCGATACCGTAGTTACTGGCTTTGATATGATCATTTCCCAAATCTTCAGTTTGGTCGGTAGGGTCTTCATTGAGAAATAGCTGCTGTGCCCCGAATTCATACATCGGATCTCCTTTTTTATCTGTGATGATTTTATTCAGGTAAGGATATTCATCTTCTGCAGTTTTTGCATCTTTGAAGATACGATACCCCCAATTGATAGCGTGCATATCATAAACCCCCATTAGTGGCGGAACCATCCGTACACCTTTTTCAAAATCTCCTCTTTGTGCAACATAGTTATTTCGGGCATAGTCCATGATACTCGGAGTAGTTCCGTATTTTTGTGTGAAAGACGGACTACGTAAGGAGTCTACGGGGAAAGAGTAACTTGCTCCCATATTGTGCATCAATCCGAGTGTGTGGCCGATTTCGTGGGATGCTACATAACGTAAAGACTCATTCATTACATCATCATCGAAAATCATTTTACGGACACGTGCATCTACTGCTCCGGTCTGGGAAAAACGCCAATTGTGGACTAACGAAATTACATTGTGATACCACATGACTTCACCAACCAGAATTTCTCCGCTACGCGGATCGATATAACTCGGCCCGGCGGCATTAGCAATGTCATTGGTCATATAACGTACGCAATTGTAACGAATATCGTCCGGATCGAAATTCGGGTCGTCTGTTGGATAATCTTTTGCTACTACTACGTTTTTAAATCCTGCTGCTTCAAAGGCTTTGTTCCAGTCTTCGATACCGGCTTTTACTGCTCCTCTCCATTTTTCAGGAAATGCGGAATCTACATAATAGACAATTTGTTTTTTAGGTTCTACCAGTTCTCCTTTGAAATATTTTTCCAAGTCTTCTTCTTTCGGTTCTACACGCCAGCGGTGAATAAATTCTTTGGGTAAAATTTTATCTGCTTCGGATGTGTAATAATGGTAACCAGAACTGAAGTATCCTACTCGATTGTCTTGATAACGGCTTCTCATCGGTTCTTTGGGGAGCTCTATTATAGAACGGCGCATTGTGAGGGTATATCCTCCATCTGTAATATTGAAGTTCAGAATGCTGGTAATTTCTATATTCTTTTCAAAGCTTTTTACCTCTTTTAATCTTGAGGCTGATGCATCATAAGAGGCGCTCATCGTTCCTCTTGTGCGGACACTTTGGCGGATCGGGGTGATACATTTCTCGTTCGATACGAAAAATGAGGTGACGTCTATCAATAAAGTGTCGTTACGAGAGGCTTTTATTTTGAATGTTTTTAAAATCGGATTATTGAAATTCCGTTTGAAAGATGTGGCGATGGGATCATCTTCTTTTACTTTATCGTAAGTTTGTACTGTATGCATATATACGTTGCTTGTGTCTGCTGAAAGACAGAACATGAACGGATCTCCTAACATTTCGCCTGCGGTAAAGTTTGAACTGTTACTGGTTTCCGATACTCGGTTTGCCAACAAATACAGGTTCTCCAGGTTTTTCGGTGTTATTTCCAGAAGAAGTTCGTTTTTGGGTGTAACCCATGCTTTAAATACTCCGTCGTGGGGTGTCGCTTTTTGAATAGCATCGGCAAATTTATCTTTTTTCTTTGCTGGTGCTGTTTGTTCGGTTTTACCTTTATTTTTCTTACTTTTTCGCTTAAACCATCCCGCATTTGCGTCTGGCAGAGCTACTGATAATGAAATCAACAAAGCAAACAACTTGTATTTCATACTGTACATAATTTATGATAGTTAATGATTTTGGTTGAAGAATAAATTTGTTATTTTGATCTTTTAAAATTGTTTAAATGCGATATTCTTTATGCGCGAGAAGTCTTCCCACGTTTCTTGATCGGTAATTTCTATTTTATCTGCCGAGTCGGTTACTTGATATTTTCTTAAAGTTCCTCCGTTTTCTTGTCCCTCTTTATATGTGGCGACATAAAAGAAATCTTGATCTTTCTGATCTGAGATAATGTCATTGAAAATCGCTGTAATTTTTTCACCTGGAAAAGACCGGAGTTCGACGGCTGCACTTCCGTTTCTGAAATTATATCCGTATAGTGTATTTCCGGCTGCATATATCAAGTATCCTTGTCGATTTGTTAAACTGAATAGCTCGGATTGGTCTATATTCGTTGCCCCTGAAACCATGTATTTCCCGCCTTTAGTAGCAGAACCTCCGGTTCGTGTAATCGTGTAAGTGTAGAGGTATAGTTTGCCATCGTTCGGATTTTTTAGCAATGTGGCAGATTGTCCGCTACCAAAAAGCGAATTGATTGTAGTTACGAAATCGAGTCCATCAGGAGCAAAATCTTTTTTGGTGTTCCAACTGAACGTGTTGTCGCCGTCACTATCAGCCATATCTTTCATACTCTTGGCCAAAGTCCTTAGATAGGTGAATCTTTTGTCATCGGTATTATATAGAATGAATTGATCGATGACAGCGGCAGATATATCTTCACCATTACGGTTACAAGCTATTTTGTCCCCGATATTGAAATATCTATATCCGTTTTCTTCTTCGTAGTAGCTGACTGGATTTCCGAATTCTCCTTCGTTCGAACTAGATAAAACATACGCTTTACCATCAGCGAGAAACATTCCTCTTTTGTCTTTTAATTTTTGAATATCCGTAATAACTATGTTGTTGCGGTATCCTTTTTGATCCGGATCGAAAATTGTAAGTTCCGTAGGCTGGTCAAATTCATCACGTCCGTATCTGAAAGTATTATGTGCCGTGCATACATAAACTTGTTCTTCATATAATTCGGGGCTATTATCTACCCATATCAGATTAATATCTTTATGCGGAACGTTACTGCTGTTTGTCAGGATATTTTTTAAATGCAAAGTATCCCGGCTTATCGACAGCATATCGACACGGACATTTCCGGCGTCATCTTCACAGGCCAATATCCATCCCTTGGTATATGATGTACTCACATTCAGTTCTACGCTTTTACTGAACACTACATTGGTGTTTTGATCGGTTATTTTTAGGTAAAGGGTAAAAGCCTCGGCCGGAAGTGTTATGATGCAGTCCAGATTTCGTTCGTTTCCGAGAACAAAACGTTCTCCCGGATATTTTTGAGTTCCGACAGCGACCCACTCATACTTATAAGATCCTTTTTCTTCGGGGTCTAATGAGAAGTTCAGTTCCGGTGTAATCGTCAGTCTATCTACATTTGCCCGTACATTGTAAATCGTATCGGCTGCAAATCCTTTATCTCCGATCGTGATGTCATTGATGTCCGCATAGTCGTAATTCCCTTTGTCCTTAAAACAAGACGAAAGTAACAACATACAAAATACCAATAGATAAGCATTATATTTCATTGTCGATTCTTTTTTAATATTGAATACCTTCTCCGGCAGTCATTTTTACAAGATTCCCTTCGGAGTCCCGGTAATCTTCATAAATGGTCTGTCCTTTAGCTTCCATTTCTTTTAGGTATTGATCGAATTTGATTCCCAATGTTCTTATTTTTACGGTTGACATAGGCTCTAAAAAATCAAGCAGTGTCAAATTGAACTGTTCGCAAATAAGCCTATTCTTTTTTTCAGAGTAAGGGCCTAAAAAATATTCGTTAAATCCCGGTAATTTTACCCATTTATCACTGATCGAGATCGTGTGGTGTATGACATCTATACCGGTTTTGTCAGAACTGTTGGGTGCGAGCCAATATGGCATAGGCAGATTGAAATCTTTTGATTCTTTCAGTTGAAGCTGAAGTGTTCGTTCATTATCTTTTAATGAACTTTTTTTATAGAAGTGAATCGGTATTTGGGCATAGATTTCATTTGCCTTTACATAGTATTTTTCTTGTAAGGGTTCGTAATCTTCTCCGGCGATAGCCGTACTTTTTTCCGGTACGACTTCAATAAATATTTCTCTGTCGTGTGGAACAGTTTCTCCGATGATTTTTACTCTGACAATCAGTATAGAATCTTCCTTGTCGAATACGGCAAACGGTAAACTCGTATTATCGGTATAGTCTAATTTGCTGTCATCCAATCCGCCTTTCGTTTTGGACATGGCAAAATAGATACCTGAAGCTCCGGAATATTCGGGTATCTCTTCCCTGCATCCGGTAAATAGTGCTAAAATAGCTATAAGATTCAGAAATATGATTTTCTTCATTTTCCTTTTTCCTTTTTTCATTATTTTATTCACGCTCTGCCAACTCCTTATCAGGGAGATCGAATTGATAGTTCGATAGTTCTATTTTCATATCTCCTGCACTCCTGTTGTATAATCGGGGTATTTCTGTAATTCCTTTTCGTTTATAATACCAGAATAGTTGACCTTCACCGATAAACTCCCGCACATATTCATCTTCTATACTTCCGTCAAGGCTTCCTCCAGAAGAGACCTGTGCTGCTTTTCTTGCACTTCTCAAGTCGTTGACCCATGTGAGAGATTTTTCGCATTCGGCTACGATAAGATACATTTCCGAGATTCGTAAAATGGGAATAATCGATGCATATCCTAAATCACCGTCGGTTACGAAGCCGTATTTAACAAAAAAACGACCGTCATTTGCTTCGATATCCCGCAGAGCCTGAAAGTGACAAGTTCTTAAATCTCCTTCATCATCATATAAAGCCTTTACGCCGTTTTCAGTCATTGTAAGGAGGTTTTTAAGTTCCAGTTTATTAGAAAACAACTTGTCATATATATCGGTAGATCTTTGTGTATTATAAGCTCCAAACAAAACTTCTGAAGAAAATATGCGGTCTTCAGCTTCGCGATTCACAGTACCGGTGGCAGCCTGTCCGTTTACTTGTTCACGGGTTGCGAACGGGAAAAATTTAGATGCTCCGGAAATGACTTTCCGTGCATATCTCCCGGCTTCTGTCGTATTTCCGGCATATAGATATACTCGTGCGGTTAATGCTTGAACTGCAAAGTAATTTAAACGGAGATTTCTGTATCTCAGTCTGTTATTTCCTTCGGCACTGGATTGTGGACCTTTGGTAATGACCGGATCTACATTTAATAATAAGTTTTCGGCTTGGTTCAAATCCGTTAATATTTTATCTACGACATCTATTGCACTTAATAAAGGCTTTACATTTTTTTCTGTATCATCTGAATATGGAATGCAGACTTTTCCCGGTTCGTAGGAATAGATCGGACCGAAAATGCGAAACATCTCGAAATGCAACATCGCGCGTAATGCCAAACATTCTCCCTTTATCAATTCATAGTTAGATTCGGAGAGAACCGAACGATCGTTTTCGCAGTGTTCCAATATCGTGTTTATATTGGCGATCAGAAAATAGGCTTCTTTCCAAGTATCTGCTACCGCATCTTTTTTAGCTTGGAGTTCGAAGTTTGCTAAAGATCTGTATGTATGAGAATTTAACGGTTTTGTCGTGTCGTAGTATTGTGCTAATATATCGAATGTCCCTGCCGTTAAAGTTCTTCCGTATAAGTTGGTATTTAGCAGGTGTACATATACACCGTTCAATGCGGTGAAGAAACCTGATTCACTTTGGAAAAGAGCGTCTTCCATAATACGATCTTCCGAGTCAACTTTCAGCCACTCTTTGCAAGAGCTTCCTCCTAAGAGTGCCGATATTAGTGTGATAATAATGACATATTGTTTCATAACCTATGATCCCTTTCTAATTAAAATCGTACACCTACAGATAAAGAAACGTTTTTGGAGAACGGATAATCAGTCCCTCTTTCTTCTTTAAATGAGGATATTCTGAAAATATCATTCATATACAAACGGAAAGAAACACCTTGAGCCTTTATTGCTCGTACCCATTTACCTGCAGTTTCATAACCAAAACTGATAGATTCGCCGGATAGTACGTTTTCGTTGATTACGAAACGGGAAGACATCGGGGTACTTTCAAAATTATCGATCGCCTTGAATTTTGCCTTATCGCCCGGTTTCTGCCAACGGTCATACAGGGCTCTTTTGTCTTGATTATAATACATCCCCTGTTCTGTTATATTTTCGACTTTGTTGTATAAAGCAGAAGCAAAAGTCTGTGCTCCTAACTGGTAACGTAAGTTGACGGATGCGGAAAATTGTTTGTAATAGAACGATACACTGAAAACTCCTTCGAGATCTTTTGCTGTAGATCCTACAACGACCTCATCATTTGCATCGTATTGAAATGTATAACTCCCGTCTTTTTTAATGAAAACTTCGCGTCCTGTCGCCGGATCTATACCTGCCGAGCGTACAGCCCATATATCGTCGGGACTTGCTCCGTCGTAGTAACGACGGAGGGATGTGCTGCTTCCTTTTTCATTCATGAAGTCGAGCTTATTTCCGATATTGAAGTATTCGGAAGTTCCGTTACTGAAAGTAAGATTAAAGTTCAACCGTGTCGTGGGGCGTTTTATTGCTGTATAGCTAATCATTCCGGAGAAACCTTTGGAGATCTGTCCGCCGAAATTGGTATATATCTTGTCTGTCCCGACAGATGGAGGCATAGGGATAGAAACCAGAAGAGGATCGGTTACTTTATAGTAATAGTCTCCGCCTATTCTCAGACGGCTATCCAAAAATTCAAAATCTATACCGAAGTTTTTGTCAATTGTCTTTTGCCATTCCAGCCCTTTGTTGGCGAATTTTTCTATAATAGCACTTGTGCCGAAATGATTTTGGTATTCGGGGTTATAAATATATGTTCCGGACGAAAGATAAGCATCGAAGTTTTGGTTGCCCGGATTACCTATCGAGAACCTCAGTTTCAGAAGGTCGATCCAATCGACTTGGAACCATCGTTCATTGTTGATATTCCATGCGATACCGGCTGCCCAAGTTGAGGTAAACAACTTTTGAGCTCCGAATACAGACGATCCGTCGAAACGTAAACTTGCATCGACCATATATCTGTTTCGGTATGAGTAGTTTCCGTTCAGGTAGAAGCTTGTCGATCGACTTGTAGCGTTTTTATATGTCGGCTTTGCGCCCTCGTCAAATCCTGCAGAGAATTGGGGGTTTTGATGGAGATCACTGGTAAATCCGTAAACGGAATATCCTGAGTTTTTGGTGTTTTTTTCACTAAAAGTCCATCCTCCTACGGCATTTATTTGGTGTCTGTCTTTAATGACTTTACCGTAAGTTAGCGTAATGTCTCCATTATAAGAAAAAGTTTCACTGTCGTTTTTAGAATAAGAACCTTTTTTATCTACACCTGTGAAATCCGGATGGCTCGGAGACTTGAATGCTTCATTTTGAGAGATCAACTTACTGATTCCTATACGGCCTCTCAATTGGAACGATTGAAGAAATCGCCATATAATGCTGAAATTGTCTCGTAAAGTGATGTCATTAGTGGCATCATTGTTAACGATGTTATAAAGATATAGGGGGTTATAGATCGGTTCTCCTGCAACATCAAGAGGTTCTAACAGTTCCGATACAGTACCGTCGTCATTCGTTTTTCTGTAATAAGGATTTGCCTCGGCAAATTTTGAGAATTCTACCGGTTCTCGCTTTGAGTTTACCAAATCGACATTGAATTTGTTCGAGAAAATTAAAGAATTCTTGCGATAGGTGAGGTCGATGTTTCCGCTCATAATTTGTCTGTCAGAACCTTTCATTACTCCGCTTTCATCGTTATAGCTTAGTCCTATACCATACTGCATGGCTTTGTCCCCTCCGTCTACATATAGGTTGTGAGAGTGATTGAAGACCGCTCGCAAAGGTTCTGACAACCAGTAAGTATCTACGCCTCTTTTTATCTCTTTCAGTCGGCTGTAATAGAGGGCGTCTAATGCATCCTGACTTTCCATATTGTCTTTAGCCGTGTAACGTCCGGCGAGAAGTTCGTATTGTAGCTTTTCTTCTCCGTTCATAAGATTGTATCCTGTTAGATCAGGCATCTGCAATTGGAAGTTTCCACTGTAAGAAACTCTTAATTGTCCGGGTTCGGGTTTTACGGTTTCCACAACAATGACCCCATTGGCAGATTTTGACCCGTATATTGCGGTGGATGCTGCATCTTTTAGCACTGTAACGTTAGCGATACGGTCCATGTTCAAGTTCATGATGTCATTTATTGTGACTTCTATTCCGTCCAAAATAAAAAGCGGTTGGTTGGCTGTATTGTCATAATCTGAAGAAAGTTCTCCGACAATACTGGTTTTCCCTCTAATCTCCATATCCGGCATTCGGTTCGGGTCAGAACCCCAAGTGTTATTGTCCATTACTTTTAGTGAGGGTTCCAAAGTTTTCAAACTTTGAATTAGGTTTTTTGTACCGATTGTCTTTAGATCTTCTTTTGAATAAGTTGTTGCCGAACCGGTAAAACTGTCTTTTTTACGAACATAGATACCGGTAACCACGACATCCTGTATTTTTTTTACCTTTTCTTCCAGAATGATTATCGCAGATTTTTGTCCGGTGAAAGTAAATTCTTTGGGCTCCATACCCAAACAACTGATAATGATGATTTGCTTACCTTCCGGAATATTTTTTAATATGAAATTTCCGTATGCATCTGTCGAAGTTCCTGATGCCGGTTTGCTTTTGACGTATACCACAGCTCCCGGAAGAGGTTCACCCGACTGATCTTTTACAACTCCCATGAAAGTTCTTTCTTTTGAAGTTTTTTCTTTTGAGTTTTTTGTATCCTTATCATTATTTTGAGAAAATAACGGGAGTCCGGAGAATAAACATACCAAAAAAATAAAAAGATATTTTTGCATGAGTAATATTCTAAGAAATTATAGTTTAGTAAGTAGCATATTTTAAAATCAAAAAACTTTGCTGAAAAATAATATCGATAACACAGTTTAGGTTATGTTCTTTCGACTGTTTATTTATATTGAAATTTGTATCCGATTATCGGACATTACTTATTTGATTTATTTGCATCGATCGTTATAAAATTTCTATCGGTTTTAACCGTTTTCTTACTTGTTTCTCGCATTTTAATAATATGATAAACATTTGTGATATTTTGAGTGATTCTTAAAATGGTGTGCAAATATAGATATTTGTATAGAAATACAGTGTTAATTATCCTAAAATAATAATTTTATTATTTAGAATGATTCTTTTTAAATTGTATTATGTATTTATAATACAAAGCTTTGCAATAATAATATTTATATTTTATCTCTTTGTATATTTACTCAATAATTAGACCTATATTAGGGGAAATGCATATAGAAGAAAGAAAATAGGTTTATGGCATTTTGTGGCTCTTTGTTTGTTAAAGGTATACTTTTGTCGGGAATTAATGCTCTCCAGAATCGGTTTACAAAATAATCTATTTTTGATTTTAGAATATTTCTATTTGCATAAAATAGATGATATAGAATAAATATGCATATAAATTACCATCCGGATGTTGCTCCTCCGCCTCCGGATCGGCCACCACCGAAACTTCCTCCGCTAAAACCTCCGAAACCGCCGCCTCTTCGGTTATTCCCGGATGCGACGATGATCATAGGTATTATGTAAGTGCTTTTTTTCTGGAAATTACAGTGTGCACAATGGTATATTTTTTCGCCTGTTCCGGTTGAAAACGGAGTTGGTGCAATTAGTATACGATCTCGATCTAAGCTGTAAGCTTTTGCATGGCATTGCGGACAGGAGCTGTATTTGGTGTAACGATTTTCGTATGGATAGACTTCTGTATTTCCGCACTGGTCGCATAGCCAGACGTCATAATCGACCGATTGTAATTTTTCTTCGGTGTTTTCTTGCGGAGTTAAATAACGGTTATCTTCCTCTTCATTGAGTTTTCTCATTTTTGATCCGCATAGGTCGCATTTCCGAGGTTTGTTTCTCAATTGTTTTAATCGGATCGAAATCCATATATACAGGAATAATACGAAAACCGGGAAAATAAAAGAGAGTACGGTTAAGGTATTTTTATATCCTGACAAAGCTCTATATTGCTCATAATTGTCTTTCGTTTTCGATGATTTCACGGAAGACCGTATCATAAAAAGCAATATTATGGAAAATAAAAGAGAGGTGATTGCATAATATTGTAATACTTTACCCCAGTCTTCTTGTGCGGTTTGACTCTGTACCCATAATTCATCTTGAACTTCCGGAGTACTTAATCTGTGATATATGACGTTCAATCCCTGTAACATTCCTTTATCGTAATTTTCTGTTTTGAATTCAGGAAGCATGTACCGAGTTTGAATGCGTTTGCAGATGGCATCCGGTAAAATACCTTCCAATCCGTATCCTGTTTCGAATGTGATTTTACGTTGGTCTAAAACGAATAATATCAACAGTCCGTTGTCTTTTTCCCGTTTTCCTATACCCCAATGTTCGAATAATGCGGTAGCGAATTGCTTTATATCGGCATCCCCAATGGAATTTACGGCTACGACGGCAACTTCAGCGCTTGTTTTCGTTTGAAGAGAGTCCAGCAATAAGTTTATTTGCTGTTCTGTCGAGGGAGAGAGTATTACATCCGGATTGCTTACGAATGCTTTGGCATTCTGTAAATGCACATTGGGGACGGTTTCGATGGTGTATTCTGTTCCGAAAAGTAATGTCGTAGAAAAAAGGAAAAAAGACAGTATGGAAAAATATATTTGTTTCATTGTTATTCGTTGTTGGTTATAAAGCCGGAAGGCTCATTCCGTTTATTTTTCGATATAAATCCAGCGCATATACGTCTGTCATGCCGGAGATGTAATCGATAACGGCTTGAATTCTTTTATAGATATTTTCGTCCCGGGTTTCGTATTGCCCCGGCACTTTATTCAATAGCAGTTGTGAATATGCTTTACCGGGATTGATGACCGCATCGATCAGTTTATCCAATAGAACAGAAATGATGCGGTTACCGGCAAGTTCTATGTCCAGAACATCCGAAGCTTTGTAGATGTGTTCATAAGCTACATCGGAGCAATTTTTATAGGCATTTCGCGGAGTTTCGCCAATGTGGTTTATAAGTACGCCATCGAATTCTCCTCTCAAAAGCTCCTCTTCTCTTTCACAAAAAATTCGAGAGCATTCATCTACCAATACTCCTACTACGCAGGAGCGCAGATAAGCGATTTGCTCGTTAATGTCCGATACGATATTCAGTGTTTCCTGGATATGTTTCAAACGAGAACCCGAAAAGAACCCGAGAAACAGTTCTTTTGTTTTCTCGGTCGTTAATATTTTGAGTTTGTGTGCATCTTCTATATCCATTACCTGATAACAGATATCGTCTGCTGCTTCTACTAAGTAAACGAGCGGGTGTCGGCAGTATCGTATTCCGAATGTATCCATACGCAACATGCCTAAGGTATCTGCTACTTTGACAAAATCATCGGCTTCGGAAGTAAAAAAGCCGAACTTTCCTTTTTCTCCTGCAAGATTCGATGCGTAAGGGTATTTTACGATCGATGCCAAAGTCGAATAAGTCATAACGAATCCTCCGGACCGTCGTCCGTTAAATTGATGAGTCAATAATCGAAAAGCATTTGCATTCCCTTCAAAATGGGTCAAGTCTTTCCATTCGTCTGTTCCCAGTTTATTTTTTAAGCTGAGGCCGTTTCCCTCTGAAAAATAAGTAGCGATAGCTCTTTCTCCGGAATGTCCGAAAGGCGGGTTGCCCATATCATGAGCCAGACAGGCGGCAGCGACAATAGCTCCGATACCGTGTAATTTCCCGGCCCAAGGTTCGTTTGCATACTTTTCAAATAAGACGGAAGAAACATTGTTGCCTAATGATCTACCGACACATGAAACTTCGAGACTGTGAGTTAACCGGTTATGTACAAATACGCTTCCGGGAAGAGGAAATACCTGGGTCTTGTTTTGCAATCTTCTGAACGGAGCAGAAAAAACAAGGCGGTCATAGTCTCTTTGAAAATCGGAACGTGAATGTCGTCGTTCTTCGTGATAGCGTTCCAATCCGAATCGTTTAGAGGAGAGTAAACGCTCCCAAGACATTCTGGATTCTGTATATTTCATTTTGTTTCGAATACGATGTTGTTTGGCAAAAATACAAAAAAAATAATACCTCGATAAATGATCTTGTTTCTCTTTATTTAGAAACGGATATTTATGACAAGATTAAAAATACAAAATAACTGAGTCAAATCGATTGTTTTTATAGAAAATAGTTCAGAGAAAGCATTAAAAATAAAAAAATAGCAAGATAGTTTAAGGTTATTTCGTTATTTTCGCAAGTTAATATATTGGGTTTTCGATAATGAAAACACGATCGAAATAAACAGGAAATTGTTGATTATGGAAGTTAAAGTAAAGATAGTTAACCGGTCGAGACATAAATTGCCGGAATATGGTACGGAGCACGCTGCAGGAATGGATATTCGTGCTAACTTGGATGAACCTGTGGTACTTAAACCGATGCAGCGGGTACTGATTCCTACGGGATTATATATCGAACTTCCCGAAGGATATGAAGCCCAGATACGTCCTCGTAGTGGGCTGGCGTTGAAAAAGGGAATAGGGATTCTCAATTCTCCGGGTACGATCGATGCCGATTATCGAGGAGAGATTGGTATTATTTTGATTAATTTTTCGAATGAAGATTTTGTCATTAATGATGGTGAACGCATCTGTCAAATGGTTGTAAAAGAATATTGTCGGGTAGATTGGGTCGAAGTGCAAACCCTTGAAGATAGCGACCGAGGAGCAGGAGGTTTTGGACATACGGGTGTAAAATAAAAGTGTTTTTGTATACAATTTTTTTTGTAAATGAGATATATAGATTATCGTTTATTGCTCTGTTTGACATTATTGTCAGTTTGTTTTTCTTGCGGAAGTAGTCGTAATTTCAGCAAAAAGCGAACGGATGTCGGAAGAGTTTTGTCTGAATCGGATCAACGTAAGTTCGACTATTTTTTTCTGGAAGCCGACCGGATGAAAAATCTCGGGAAACAGGATGCTGCTTTTGATTTGTTGCAGCAAGCTGCTGCTATAGATACGTCGAGTGCCGTTGTCAAATATAATTTAGCCAATTATTACCTGCATTTAAAAAAGCCGCAGCTTGCGTATGATTGTTTAAAAGAAGCTGCGGAGAAAAGTCCGGATAACTATTGGTATAATGTTATGGCTGCCAATCTTGCTCAGAATCTCGGTGATGCTGAGCAGGCGATTTCTCTGATTCGACGGATGATCGAATATAATCCTAATAAGCCGGAGTTGAATTATATGTTGGCGGAGGTTTATGCGCAAAAGGGCGAGTTCCAGCAGGCTATAGATGCGTATAATCAATTAGAACAATCGATGGGTGTCGTAGAACCTATAATTCTTCAAAAAGTAAAACTGTATAAGGCCTTAAAACAAGATGACAAGGCTTTTGCCGAAGTGCAGCGTTTGATCGATGCTCATCCGAAAGATATTACTTATCTTATTTTGTTGGGAGATCTTTATCTTGATTCGAATCGGGATGAAGATGCCTGGAAAGTATATCAACATGCCGGTGAAATAGAGCCTGACAATGCATATTTGATGGTGTCTAAAGCCAACTATTACAATAAGAAGGGGAATAAAGAAGCTTATCAGAAGCAAATTCTGGATGCTTTGCTGAGTAAAAATCTGGATGTGGAGACTAAACAGAAAATATTGACCGGTTTTCTTTCGGAGTTGTTGCAGAAAAAAGAGAATTTGGATCAAGCGGATTCGATGTTTTCCGCATTGCTCGAAATGCATCCTCAAGAGGAGGAACTTCATAAATTGTATGCTGATGTATTGTGGATACGTCAGAAAAAGAACGATGCCATTGCGCAGATGCAGATTGCTGTAGATTTAGCTCCCGTACGTTTGGAATATTGGCAGCAATTAATAGGTGCTATTTTGGATCAGAAGAAATATGACGATGCTATTGTCGCAGGAGAAAAAGCTCTTTCTTATTTACCCGATGAAGCTGTTTTGTATATCTATTTAGGTTCGTCCTATATGATGAAAAAAGAGTATGATAAGGCTGTTGCAACATTAAAAACCGGCTTAAAGCATACCAATCCTGAAAATCGCGCCCTTATTTCTGATTTATACGGACAAATAGGCGATACCTATTATCAGGTGCAGCAACCGGATTCTGCTTATGCCGCATTCGATAAGGCTTTGGAATATAATCCCGGAAATATCGGGGTTTTAAATAATTACAGTTATTATTTGGCTCTTCAGAAGAAAGATTTGTCGAAGGCTGAAAGAATGAGCGGAGATGCTGTTAAACAAGAACCTGATAATCCGACTTATCTTGATACGTATGCATGGGTATTTTTCCAACAAGGAAATTATACGCTGGCAAAAATATATTTAAAAAGTGCATTGGACAAGGGCGGAAATGAAAGTGCTGCATTGTTGGAACATTATGGAGACGTTTTGTTTATGACGGGGGATGTCGATGGTGCTTTGGAGTATTGGAATGATGCCCTTGAAAAAGGCAGCGATTCTAAAATGTTGCCTCAGAAAATAAAAGATAAAAAATATTACGAAGAATGAGAAGATTCATTTGGGCTGTGTCCATAGCTTTCGGAGTTCTGTTTGTCGGATGTAAGACTTCCCATATCGGAGAAAAGATGAAAATATCCGGAGAACAGTCGGAGTCGGAAAAACGTGTTTTTTCCGATTGTCTGAAGAATAGTCCGGATTATACGTCTTACTCTGCGAAAACTTCTTTTGTGATAACCACAAGTGCGGGAAATTTGAAAAGTAAAGCGACAGTACGTATAATAAAGGATAAGATTTTACAAATATCGGTTCAACCGTTTTTAGGGATCGAAATGTTCCGTGTGCGGCTAACTAATGACAGTGTTTGGATTTTGGATAAAATGGGAAAACGTTATGTTGCGGAATCTATAGCGGCATATAAATCGAAATTACCGGTCGATTTGTCTCTTTCTACTATACAAGCATTGTTTTTGGGAAGACCTTTTTTACCGGGGAAAGATCGTTTGGATATATCGGATTACCGAAATTTTTCTTGGATGAAAGAAAAATCGGATTGGAGCTTTTCTATAAAAGATCTGTCCCGTTTTTCTTGTTTATTTGAATTGGATGAGTTGGCACGTTTAAGAGAAACACGAGCTTTGGATATATCCGGACAAATGCAGATAACATGGAGCTATTTGAAATTTACGAATCAAGGGGAATTTTGGTTTCCTTCGGAAATGGAGGTCCGGACAAGCGGAATAGGAAATAAAAACTTGACTCTTAAAATGGAGAATATTTCTCCCGAGTGGAACAAGACTTTCAACGTAGATTTTTCGGTGTCTTCACAATATAGAAAAGTGCCGATACGTGATTTGTTAAATATGTTTTTGAAATGATAAAGCGTATATTGATAATTTGTTTGATGGCTGTGGTTGCCGAGACTTCTGTTGCTCAATCGTCTAAAAAAGTAAAAGATTTGCAGAAACAGAGGAAAGAAGCGTTGCAATCTATTGCGAAGACCGATAAGGAGTTGAAGACTACGAAAAAGTCGGCTCTCCAATCTTTGCATCAATTGAACAAGTTGACGGCTGAGATAACGAAACATAAGGAAGTGATCACAGCTTTGAATGCCGAAATCTCGAATATTAATAAACAAGAGAGAAAGATTAATGAAACGATATCCCGACTCGAGAAAGATTTGAATGCCAAGAAAGAGGCTTATGCCAAAGCTATCCGGGGAATTGCAGGTAGAAATTCGGGTTATGAAACTTTGATGTTTGTTTTTTCATCGAATTCTTTAAATCAATCTTATCGAAGGATTCGTTACTTGCGGGAATATTCGGCTTGGAGGAAAAAGGAGGCGATAAAGATATCCGAACAACAGGCAGAGTTGGAAAAGAAAAAAGCAGAATTGGCTAAAACCCGGGCTGAAAAAAATGCGGTATTGGGAAAACGTACCGATGCTGCAAATAAGTTGAAACAGAAAGAGAAGTCGCAGAAAGAGGTTGTGGCAGATCTTAAGAAGAAAGAAAAAGAACTTCAGAAAGAACTGAATGCCCAAAGAAAACAGGCTGCAGCTTTGAATCGCCGTATCGAACAATTGATTGCCGAGGAGGCTCGTAGAGCCGCAGAAGAAGCAAGACGTGCGGCGGAAGCGGCAAAAAAAGCGGCAAACGCCGATAAAAAATCCGGGAAGAATGCTTCTGCTTCTGCTGGGGAGGTTCGCAAATCTCAGACAAAAGGCGGTTACGCCATGACTAAGGACGAACTTGAGTTGTCGAACAGTTTTTCTCAGAATAAAGGACGTTTGCCTATGCCTTTATCCGGCAAATATATGATTGTAGGACATTTCGGACAGCAACAGCATCAAGAGTTGAAATATGTGCAGGTAAACAGTAGCGGTATAGATATACAAACGACACCGGGAACAACGGCCCGTTCTGTTTTCAATGGTGTGGTTACCCGTGTATTTGTAATGCCGGGTTATAACAGTTCGGTCATTATCCGACACGGGAATTACCTGACGATCTATTCCAATCTTAGCGAAGTGTTTGTAAAGGCCGGAGATAAAGTGACTACGAGACAATCTATCGGGAGAATTTATTCCGATCCGGAAGAAAATAACCGTACCGTATTGCATTTTCAGCTTTGGAAAGAGACTACTAAACTTAACCCTGAACCGTGGTTGAATAAATAATAATCAGGCAATATGGAAACCCGGATCGAAATACAGCAATATATTCCGGCTTTACAGCCTGAATGGGATTATTTTATTGCAAATTCCAGAAATGGAACATTCCTTTTTTTTCGGAATTATATGGATTATCATTCAGACAGATTTATCGATAATTCTTTGTTATTCCGTTATAAAGGAAAGTTGATTGCCGTGTTGCCTGCTAATCGGGAAGGAGATGTATTGTGGTCTCATCAAGGATTGACGTACGGAGGTCTGGTGCTGTCTTCAAAATGTACGGCAGATAGGGTATTGAATATTTTTTCTCTGTTGTTCTCTTGGCTGTCGGAACGGGGTTTTTCTAAGCTCGTTTATAAATGCGTACCGGATATTTATCATCGTTATCCTTCTCAAGAGGATTTATATGCATTATTCAGGAATAATGCGAGGTTGGTTGCTCGCAATCTTTCCACGACAGTTTCTATTCCGTGCAGGATTCCTTTCAGCCAACTGCGTCGTCGCGGAATAAAAAGGGCTCTGTCTTGCGGGATTGTTGTACAGGAATCTTCTGATTTGGAAAACTTTTGGCGGGTGTTGTCTGAAAATTTGTCGGATCGTTATAATAGACTGCCGGTGCATACCGTAGAAGAAATGTCCCTTCTGAAAGGACGTTTTCCGAATAACATACGGTTATTTACAGCTTGCAAAGGGGAACGGGTTGTCGCCGGATGTGTGATTTTCGAGATGGATGAATGGGTTCATTCGCAATATATATCCGCATCTCCAGAAGGGAAAGAATTCGGAGCTCTTGACTTGTTGTTCCACTACCTGATTACCGATCGCTATTCAGATAGGAAAGTTTTTGATTTCGGACAATCTACAGAGAATAAAGGTTCTTTTCTTAATTCCGGATTAATCGCTCAAAAAGAAGGATTCGGAGGAAGAGGCATCGTATATGATACGTATGAATTGAGTTGGTAACCGAAGATTAACCTTGATTTAAACGAATGGAAAGAAAAAGTGATGTGATATTGGCGATCGAGAGAATGCCGCAATGGGTATTTTTATCGATTCTGTTTTTGTTCCAGCTCATATTTATTCCGCAAGGTCTCGATTTTGCTGATGAAGGTTTCTTTATGACATTTTATCAGCAAATTTTTAATGATCCTGAATCGGTTACATACGCATTTATGTATTGGTTTGCAGGCGTATTGGGAGGATCGCTTTATGCTTTGTTTCCTGAAGGCGGTTTGCTATTGATGCGTTTTGCCGGAGTTTTGATAATTGTTTTAACAGCAGCGTTTGTCTGTCGTATTTTAAAACCTTACTTACCGCTTTGGACTATCCGTGTCGGGGTAGCTATGTCTGTTCTGTATATTTTCGATGATGTGCCGAGCCTTTATTATAATAATGTCAGCGCGTTATTGTATGTAGTGGGTATCGGTTTGTTGTTAAAAGGAATACGTGCTGAAAATAGTAAGGGCTGGATTATCGGGACCGGGATGATATTTGCACTGAACGCATTTACCCGGATTCCGAATGTTCTTGGAGTCGTATTCGTTTTAATAATTCTTTATGAAGCTTGGATTTTCAGGAAAGGAATCAAATGGGCTGCCTGTACTGCAACTTATTTTCTGACGGGATATTTTTCAGCACTACTTTTAGTTCTTTTGTTTATGTGGAGAGTCGGTCATTTGCACCCTTTCTTTACATGTCTCGATTGGATATTTCATATAGGCCAATCTTCTGAGGCATCTCATAATATTTATTCGATGTTCAGAACAACAGTCAGACAATATTTAGAAATAGGGTTTACCGGTTTGTTTTTTGCATTTTGGGGAATATGTTTCTTTTATTTGATAAGGAGATTCAGGAATAAGACTTTTATCAGAATAGTCGCTATTTTTGCATTTCTTGTTTTTGCTTCTTTTTTATATTTTTATGGAACGTTATATTTGCTTTATTCCCTTTCGTTAGCTACAGTTTTGTTTTTATTGTGGAAAGAACCGTCGTCTATAAAAACTGTGGCTTTAGCTGCCGGAATGTTACTGGTTATTCAGCCTTTGGGGAGTGACGGAGCTGTTGATCTCGTGGGTAGATTTTCGATGTTTTTGACTTTGCCGTTGGTTGTAGCTTATTCGGAAAAGGAGGTTCGGGAACTCTCTGTTTCGAGAGGAATTTCGAATCGTATACTGAGAAAAACGGGATCGATTTTGTTGATATTGTTTGTCTGTTTATCGGTTCAGAGACATATAAGTTATACCTATTTCGATCAAGGATCGCGTTTTAAGAAAATCTATTCGGTCGATCATCTTTTTTTAAGAGGAATTTATACTTCTCAAAAAAGGGCTTCTGTATCTCAGGAAGTGCTTTCTGCATTGGACAGATATGTTTCGGAAGGGGATTATACATTGATTTATGATAATTCTCCGATGTTGCATTATTTAACACAGACAAAGCCCTATGCATATAATCCTTGGCTCTATTTATATGATAAAGATCTGCTACAAGAGGCTTTATCCCGTGCCGGTAGAGAGCGTCAGGCTCTTCCGGTAGTCGTACTTCAGAAATTCAAAGGACTATGGATCGATTGGCCGGATGGTTATTCGGATGATTATATGGCAAATGATGCGAATAAAGGAAAGAATCTGTTGATAAATCGTTTCTTGCACAAGAATAAGTACCTTAAAATTTGGACTAACGGCTATTATGAAATCTGGCTTCCGGAATATGAAAAATAAAGTATAATAATGTCAGAAAAAGGCTCTGTCTCAACATATCGGCGTATTGTAAAATCTACCGGATTATTCGGTGGAGTGCAGGTTATCGGCATTATTTGTTCCTTTGTAAAGGTAAAGTTTATTGCAATATGGCTTGGGGCGGAAGGAGTCGGTATCATAAATTTATACAATGCGGCGCTTGAGATGATTGCTGCCGTTACCGGATTGGGCTTGCGTCAAAGTACGGTACGGGATGTATCGAAAGCCGTATCGCAGAAAAACGAGCATCGACTGTCAGAAGTGGTAACTGTCGTTCGGCGTTGGTCGTGGTTTGTGGGTTTGGCCGGGGCAGTGATCGTTTTGTCGTTTGCGCCCTTATTGAGCCGCTTGACATTCGACAACGATCAGCATATTTGGGGGTTCGTTTGGCTTTCATGCGCTTTGCTTTTCAATGCCCTGTCTTCGGGAGAGCAGGCTGTCTTGCAGGGATTGGGACGGATAAAGGTTCTTGCCAAGAGTAGTGTTTGGGGAGCTGTTACCGCATTATTGCTATCACTGCCGATGTATTATTTTTGGCGCATAGAGGGTATTGTGCCTTCTTTGATTCTTGTTGCTTTGACAAGTTTGATTTTTACTTGGATTTATAGTCGGAGAGTCCCGGTACGAGCAGCCAAATTATCGGCTGGAGAAACGTGGAATATAGGAAAACCTATGGCTATGCTCGGCATCTATATGACGATAAGCGGCTTTATAACGACGTTATTGAATTATCTTTTTATAGCTTGGCTTAACTCCCATTCCGGTATGGCGGATGTCGGGTACTATACTTCAGGATATACTTTGATAACTCGTTATGTAGGGTTGGTCTTTACGGCTATGGGAACAGAATATTATCCTCGTCTGGCTGCAATAGCCGATGACCGGAAACTGGTCGGAGAACAGGTTTCGAGGCAGGCAGAAGCCTCATTGATTATTTTGCTGCCTGTCGTCTGCTTGTTTCTTGTTTGCCAGTCTTGGATTATCAGGATTCTTTATACAACAGATTTTTTGCGGATAGGGGATTATATATCTTGGGCGATTATAGGAGTTTTGTTTAAAGCGGTTTCCTGGACTATGGGGTTTGTGGTGTTAGCAAAAGGTGCTGGAAAATTATTTATGATTACGGAATTTCTTTCTGATACGGTATCTTTTGTTCTGAATATAACGGCATATATGGTTTGGGGACTTGAGGGAATAGGCATTGCTTATCTGATGAATTTCTTTCTTTACGGAACAGGTATGTGGCTCTTGTGCCGGCGCTATTATAGATTGAGATTCGAGCATTCGTTTTATCGAGTGTTGATAACGGTACTTTCGATTTGTCTGCCTGCATTTGCGTTCTGCCGGTTCGGTCAAACCGGCTGGTATATGTTGGCAGCGTGGTTGTTTACAGGTATATCTGTGATTTATTCAATAACGATGCTGAAAAAAAGGCTCGGTTGGAAAATGTTGAATAAATCGGACGAAAATGATGATAAATAGATTGATATTATGGTGAAGTTATCGATAATTATACCGGTATATAATGGTGAGGAGTATATAGATCGTTGCTTGCAAAGTTGTTTGCGACAAGATATACCTGCCGATAGCTATGAAATTGTCGTTGTAGATGACGGTTCGACCGATAGCAGTAATGTCATCTTATCACGTTATGCGATGGAGCATGCCAACGTTGTCGTATTGACTCAGAGTAATAAAAAACAGGGGGCGGCCCGTAATTACGGATTGAGCAAGGCTCAGGGTGAATATATTTGGTTTGTGGATAGTGACGATTGGATAGAAGCCAATTGTTTGGGACGTCTGCTGGCATTGTGCGATGATAATGGTATCGAAGTATTGGCAATAGATCGTATAAATACCGATGGAAAGAGTTTTCAGGAAAAATTAAGAAATACACCTGCCGATAAAATTTTTTCCGGACTCGACTTCTTCAAAGTATTGGATAATAATTTGGCCATTTGCCTCTATTTGTGGCGACGTGAATTATTGTTACAGCATAAGCTGCGTTTTGTAGAAGGGGTTGTTCATGAGGATACTGAATTTATTCCTCGTGCGCTCTTTTATGCTAAATCGGTTTTATATAGTCGCCAGCCTGTTTATTATGTATATTGCCGTCCGGGCTCGACGACTCGAAAAGCGTCTTTACAACGTTGCCTTGATTTGATAACGGTAGCTGAACGTCTGATCATTTTCTGTAAAGAGCATAATGAGGTTGCATCATATATAAATCGTATGGTAGGAGACTGTATATGTACGACAGTGCGGTTGAGCGATAGCCTGTCTGTGAGTGAACGAAAGGTATTTTATGCACGTATATCGGCTTATAAAGTATCATTTTGTAATGTATTGTATCATCGCGGAGGATGTAAGAATAGGATAGAAGGTTTTCTTTTTTATATGAATCCGAGGCTATACAACCGGATTGACCGGTGGGTGGGTCGAATAAAAAAACGATAAATAAAATTAGGAGTTATGGTATTACATGTTTTGGTTTGTACGTTAGATGAGGGAATAACACGAGTGCCGCATTTGTTGAAACCTGAGCGGGAAGATGTACGTTATGTCGTTTCTTTTCAATATAGTGACGAGAAATTTCTCTCGCTTATTCCTGATGCATTGAGACGGAAAGATGTGCAGATAGTCACTTTACCGGGTAGGGGATTGTGCCGAAACCGTAATCATGTAATGACATTTGTCAATGACGGAATAGCGCTTATTGCTGATGATGACCTCTTTTATTTTGAAGATACGTTCGATACGATTTTAGATACTTTTCGCACTCATAAAGAGATAGACCTTGCATTTTTTAAAACAAAGACTCCTGACGGAGAGTCGGAATATAAAAAATATCCTTTAGTAGAGAAATCTTATACTCGATGGAAAGGGTATGCTCCTAGTTCTATTGAAATAGCTTTTAGAGTAGAAGCCGTGAAGCAAAAAGGAATATGGTTTGACGAACGGTTCGGGTTGGGAAGTGCCCGGTTATCCGGAGGAGAGGAACTCATGTTTGTCGATGCCTGTTTGAAACAAGGGTTGCAAGCTCGTTTTTTCCCTAAATATATTGTTCTTCATCCATGTATGTCTAACGGCGATAGCAGTGCTTTTACTTTGCGTGCGGCAATGACGATGGGTGCGTTGTGCCACCATTTTAAGGGCTGGTTGGCTTTTCCGGCAATGGTGAAATTTACTTGGCAGGCTTTCAGAAAAGGAGAAAAACGACCGGTATCGCCTTTCAAATACTATATTTGGCTTGTTAAGGGTATTTTATATGAACGTGCGACGAGATAGATTATCGGGATTCCCAGAAATGAAGGTATTCTCCGGCTACTTTGATATGATCATGATGTTTTTCTACGAAATGACGACTGTTTAAAGATCGTTGTTCTAACGATTCCCGATGCATTATCAATGATTCGGCTTTTTGGTAAATATCCTGTTCGTCCGGTAAAACATTGATAATAGGTCTGTTTTCTTGCTCTCCCATAAGATCGTACATTTCCGGTTCTCCTCCTCCGATAACGACCAGTCCTTTCGCCATGGCGATCAATCCGTTCATCCCCGGAGTATATGAATATAATTGATCGAGCAGAATGTCCGATCCGTACATCATTTGCTTATATTCTTGATAAGGAACAGAGACGGCTTTGGCGATTTTTACTATATCAGGATAATCTCTTGCCAGTTTTTGCAGAACGTTGAGCATTCGGTCTGTCCCTTTTAATTCATTGCGGTCTTTTTGTATTCCGATAAAAAATTGTACTTGTTCGGGGTATTTCGGAATGTTGCGTAGCGGGTGTTCTTGCAGATTTATCGGTAAGGGCAAGTATTTGGCTTTTTCTTTAAATTCGGAATAATAAGAAATATAGTATTCATACAGGCAGCATGATATCCCGTTTGCTTCTTCTGCCATTTTTTTATTTATTTCGGCTTTTTCACCAGTCATCCATTCCTGAATGGTTTTTTCATTACCAGGAATATACGTGTTGAAACTGTCCCCTATGTAAAAGTCCGAGTATCTGAATGTCTTTTTATCGAGACAATGTTTTACCCAATAGTGATCTGTTCCGAAAGCTCCTAAAAAGATCTTTTTATTGTGCTTTTTGAGGAATCTAAATATTCTGTAACAAGTGCTCGCTTTGAAATCGAGAAAGCAGGGATGATTGATTTGTACGATATCATATCCTGTCAGGTCTTTTAAATGGTATATAAGCGATCCTGCATAGTGTAGAGTGTCGGGAAAGCTATAACTTTTACGTTTTAGATTGATGTCACGATTGTTGTTCATCCATACGCTGCCGTTAGATATGACAGTAACTTTATGTCCGAGAGATCGGAGACCCTCAGACAAAGTCCAATGCAGATTGCTGGCTTCTCCTAATAGCAGTATTTTCATCAATATTCCGATTTATTGACAAAGATAGCTTTTTTATCCAGCTTATGGGAAAGTCATGAAAAAAATGTATCTTCGTTTCCAAATCCTGAGTTATGCTTGAGATCAGTATTATTATCCCCGTATATAATGCGGAATCCTATATAGAGAGATGTTTGCAAAGTATTATATCTTCTTCTGCTCCAGAAGGTAGTTATGAGATTATAGCGGTAGATGACAGTTCCTCGGATCGGAGTTTAGAAGTATTGCAGAAGATGGAAGAGCAAATACCGCAGTTGCACGTTTATCATCGACGCAAAGCCGGACCGGGAGGAGCACGGAATTTGGGGATGAATTATGCCAAAGGTCGCTATATCATGTTTGTCGATGCTGATGATTATATCAATACGGCATCTTTTTCTCATTTGCTGTCTTTACTGATTTCTCAATATGATCAAGATATTGTCGGGTTCGATTATTTAAAAGTCGATTCGGAAGGAAATGAAAAACCGTATAGCAATCAATTGTTGCCCTATTGCAGGGAGATGTCCGGTGCAGAATATATGAATATGCAGCAACCGTTGGGGATTCTTTGGGGATATTTTTTTAATCGAAGATTTGTGCTTAAAAATAACTTGAAATTTCAGGAAAAAATAGCACATTCGGATGAGGATTTTGTATCACGGGCATTTTGTGTTGCCGAGACGGTTACGTTTTTACCGGTGCTGCTTTATTATTACTGTTATAATAGTGAGTCTGTAATCAATAAACAGGGAAAAGAATATGAAGAAAAACGCTTTTATGATAATATGAAGGTGATTGACGGATTATGTATATATCGTCAGGAATTGTCTGATTCTTTTGTCGGGAGCGGATTAGATAGAAAAATAGATTATCTGGTAATAAGCGTGATCAGATTGTTAGTCAGAAAACGTATGGATGATGAGTTTATCAAAATGTGCTTGAGTTTTTTTGCAGAAATAAATCTTTATCCTTTACCTTATCGCAGATATGACTGGAAATATTCTTTTTTCAGGGTTCTTACATATACTCCGAAACGGATTTTATGGTGGAAAAGGTATATTGACACACCGGTTATCGGAAAAATAGCGGAGAAAATCTTTTAACAGAGAAACATCTCCGAAAAAACTCACACCCCTGATGTAAGCAAAATTTAGGCAGGCTCTAAAGAAAGCCTGTCCAATAATTTTATGTATAGATCGATTGCTTCTCTGATTTCGCTTTTCAAAATAAATTCGTTTGCCGTGTGTGATCGTGCCGAATCTCCCGGACCTATTTTTACGGAGGTAAAAGGCATTAAGGCCTGATCTGAAAGGGTCGGAGATCCGAAAGGCTGTAATCCTAACATTTTTGCCCGTATAATAATCGGATGATCCGGTTCTATTTTTGAAGAATTGAGCCTGAAAGATCTGGCCTTCATTTCACAGTTGATGTTTTTCTGCAAAATGGAGAACGCCTCTTCATTTTTGTAGAGTTCGTTTGTCCGGACATCGACTACAAAGTCGCAACGGTCGGGTATTACATTATGTTGAGTACCCGCTTGAACTTGTGTGACGCTGAGTTTTACAGCTCCTAATTGTTCTGAAACTTTCGGGAATTGAAAATCTCGGAAATTCTCGATTATTTTTAACGCTTTGTATATTGCGTTTTCTCCTTCATTCCGTGCTGCGTGTCCCGATTTGCCATATACCGAGCAATCGAGAACCATCAATCCTTTTTCTCCTGTGGCAGGCTGCATTCCTGTGGGTTCTCCTACCACAGCTAAAGAGATGGTCGGTAATTCCGGTAATACAGACTCTATTCCGTTTTTTCCCGAAACTTCTTCTTCTGCAGATGCAAGAAAGATAAGATTATAAGGTTGTTGATTTTCGGTGAGAAAAATGAACACATGCAATAGACTTACTAATGATGCTCCAGCATCGTTACTACCCAATCCGAAGATTCGATCATCCGTTTCCGTGGCGGTATAAGGTTCTTTTTCCCAACCGGATACCGGTTTTACCGTATCGATATGAGAATTGAGCAGGAGAGTAGGACGTTTTTTGTCAAAATGCGGTGAAACAGCCCAGACATTATTCCCTTTCCTGAAAATTTGATTTTTGTAGGGATAAATGTTTTTTAAATATTGTTCGAGAACATTGGCCGCATTGTTTTCTTCCCGGCTTATGGATGGAGTTTCTATAAGTTCTTTCAGAAGATCGATAGCCTGGTAATAAAGTTCGTCAGTACTCATTTAGACTTTTTGTTTGGGTAACTTGACAAAAGTAATGAATAATTCGGGTTTAAAGAAAAATGTTAAAACAAACTGCATTAAATCATTGTTTTTCTATGTAAAAGGGCTTATTCTCCCTTAAAACTTATTAAAATAGTAAACGTTTGGTTTTTATCATTACCTTTGCAACTGATTTTATTTATATATTATATGGCAATAAAACACTTTTCTCTGTTGGTGCGCAGTCAAGCGGAGAAGTATGGTGACCGGGAAGTATTCCGTCATAAAGATTTTGAGAATGACAAATGGATATCCACTTCTTGGACTCAATTTTCGGAACAGGTAGAGCATATTGCGTTGGCTTTCCTTACAATGGGTGTCCGAGAACAGGAAAATATAGCGACTTATACGCAGAATAGACCGGAAGGTTTAATTATAGATTTTGCCGCATACGAAAACCGGGCAGTAGTTGTACCTCTTTATGCAACCAGTTCACAATCCCAAATCGAGTATATTATTAATGAAGCGGAAGTCCGCTTTTTGTTTGTCGGAGGACAATTTCAGTATGATAATGCTTATGCTGCCCGTAAAAACTGTACTTCGTTAGAAAAGCTCATTATTCTTGATCCTTCTGTAAAATTGGCTGAGGATGATACCATATCGATTCGTTTCGAAGATTTGTATAAGATCGGTAAGCAGGCAGATAACGTTCTTCATGATACTTTGGAACAGCGTATGCTGAGTGCTTCGGATGAGGATTTAGTAAGTATTATTTACACTTCCGGAACGACAGGAGAACCTAAAGGGGTGATGCTTACGAACTCTAACTTCAATGAGGCTATGCGTATTCATATTCAAAGGTTGAAAATGGTTTCTGAGAAAGATATTTCTTTATGTTTTTTGCCGTTGACTCATATCTTTGAACGTGCATGGACTTATTTTTGTCTGGTGAAGGGTATCCGAGTAGTTATAAATCAAAAACCTGATGAAATACAGTCGGTTATAAAAGAGGTTCGTCCTACTATTATGTGTAGTGTCCCTCGTTTTTGGGAGAAAGTCTATACGGCTGTGCAGGAAAAAATTTCTACAAGTAAAGGCATTCAACGAATAATGATGATGAAGGCTGTGGAAACCGGTCGAAAGCGAAATATAGATTTTCTTCGTTTAGAGAAAAAAGTGCCTTTCTTTTTAGAGTGCCGATATCGTCTTTGGGATAAATTGGTTTTATCTAAAATAAGGAAGGCGATAGGTGTTGAAAACGGAAATATATTTCCGACTGCCGGAGCGCCTTTATCAGATACGATAAATGAATTTTTGCATTCTTGCGGCATAAATATCATATACGGATACGGACTTTCGGAAACAACCGCCACGGTAACTTGTTTTGAGACTTCGGGCTACGAATTCGGAACAGTAGGTACTACTCTGCCCGGTATTCAGGTAAAAATGGGTGAGGATAACGAAATTTTGGTAAAGGGCGGTACTGTCATGAAGGGGTATTATAAAAAACCAGAAGAGACGGCAAAAGTTTTTACGAAAGACGGATGGTTCAAAACTGGAGATGCCGGGAAATTGAATGCTGAAGGATCATTAGTATTGACCGAACGTATTAAAGATTTATTTAAGACATCGACCGGTAAATACATAGCTCCGCAAGCTATCGAAACAAAGTTGGGAGAAGATAAGTATATCGATCAAGTCGCTGTTATCGGGGATCAGCGTAAATATGTAACGGCGATTATTATTCCGGCTTATGAAGCATTAAAAGAATATGCGGCTCAAAAGCAGATACAATATCGAAATTTAGAGGAATTGGTTAAGAATCAAAGTATTCAGAAATTGATACAAGAGCGTATCTCGGAATTGCAGGCTAATTTTGCACGATTCGAACAGATCAAACGTTTTACGTTGCTGCCTCGTGCATTCAGTATGGAAACCGGTGAGCTGACGAATACCTTGAAAATCAGGAGACCGGTTATCAATCAGCTCTATCGTGCCGAGATAGAAGCTATGTATATGTAATAGTTGCTTATTGAAGCAGTAATTTGTAAACGCCGTGTTGCGTGAAGTCGATTGTATTATGAAACTTGCGCAGTACGGCGTACTTTAATTTGGTTAATATATTTGAGTTAAGAAATGATTACGACAGAACAACTAAAAGAGACGGAAGAACGCAAGTTGGCGTTGAGGAGGTATCTTTGACATCGATGCGAAATTGATTCAGGTCGAAGAGGAAGAACTGAGAACTCATGTCCCGGATTTTTGGGATGACCGAAAAAAAGCCGAAGTCCAGATGAAAAAAGTGAAAGATCTTAAATTCTGGATAGAAAGTTATGATGAGGTCGCAAAATCAGTGGACGAATTGAAAATTGCTTTTGATTTTGTAAAGGAAGAGGTGATTACAGAATCAGAGTTGGATGAGATTTATGCAAGGACGATCACTTTAATTGAGAATCTCGAGTTGCGGAATATGCTTCGTAGAGAGGAAGATAAGTTAGGTGCAGTTCTGAAAATTAACTCAGGAGCGGGAGGAACGGAAAGTCAGGATTGGGCTTCTATGTTGATGCGTATGTATTTGCGCTGGTGTGAGTCTCATGGCTATAAAGCCTCGATTTCGAATCTGCTCGAGGGAGATGAAGCCGGAATTAAGAGTGTTACGATACAGATCGAAGGAGATTATGTATATGGATATTTAAAGAGTGAGAACGGAGTGCATCGTTTAGTGCGTGTTTCACCCTTTAATGCTCAAGGTAAACGTATGACATCGTTTGCCTCGGCTTTTGTAACACCTTTGGTCGATGATACTATCGAAGTAGAGATCAGTCAGGCTTGCATCTCGTGGGATACATTCCGTTCGGGAGGTGCTGGAGGACAAAATGTAAATAAAGTTGAATCCGGTGTGCGTTTACGGTATCAATATAAAGATCCTTATACCGGAGAAGAAGAGGAGATCTTGATCGAAAATACCGAGACTCGAGACCAACCGAAAAATAAGGAAAATGCTTTGCGCCAACTGCGGTCTATCTTATATGATAAAGAACTGAAGCACCGTATGGCGGAACAGGAAAAGATCGAGGCCGGAAAGAAAAAGATCGAATGGGGATCGCAAATACGCAGTTATGTGTTTGATGACAGACGGGTTAAAGATCACAGAACCAATTATCAAACTTCCGATGTACAAGGGGTAATGGATGGGAATATCGATGCTTTTATAAAAGCTTATTTAATGGAATTCGGTGGAGAAAATGTTTAGAAAATGGAAAAATTGACATTGATAAAAGTCGGGGGTAAAATTGTAGAAGAACCCGATACTTTACAGAGTCTGTTAAAAACTTTTGCTCAAATTCCCGGACATAAAGTTTTGGTACATGGAGGAGGACGTTCAGCGACTAAAGTTGCTGCTCAGTTGGGGCTTGAAAGCGTAATGGTAAATGGCCGACGAGTTACGGATGCGGAGACGTTAAAAGTCGTAACGATGGTTTACGGAGGCTTGGTGAGTAAGAGTATTGTTGCGGGATTGCAGTCTTTGTCTGTAAATGCACTGGGAATGACCGGTGCGGATATGGATATTATCAGATCTGAAAAGCGCCCTGTAAAAGAAGTGGATTACGGTTTTGTCGGGGATGTAAAGAAAGTACGTGGTGATATGCTGGCTACGTTGATTCGTACGGGAGTCGTGCCGGTTTTAGCTCCGCTTACGCATGACGGAAAGGGTCAATTATTGAATACGAATGCCGATACTATTGCCGGAGAAGCCGCAAAGGCTCTTGCTGCGTATTTTGATGTGACTTTGGTTTTCTGTTTCGAGAAGAGAGGGGTTTTGAAAGATGAAAATGATGATGATAGCGTGATTCCGGTTATTAATAGAGTGCAGTTCGAACAATATGTGCAAGACGGGATTGTTCAGGGTGGAATGATTCCTAAACTCGAAAATGCTTTTCAGGCGATTGATGCCGGAGTTAAAGAGGTCGTTATTACTCAAGCTTCGGCAATATTATCCGATACGGGAACACGTATTGTAAAGTGATATTCGATAAAATCGGAACAGGTATGAAAAATAAATCCCTGATTTGGTAACCGTCCTAAATCAGGGATTTTTATGTAACAACAGTTTTTTAATCTTTACTTAAAGCTTTATCTATTTTATAGATTTGGTATAAGTAAGTATTTTTCAATTCTTCTGTCGGAGCTTTATTCGCAGCATTTCGAAGAGATGATTTAAAATCAAGCAACATTCCATACCATTCATGTGAGCGCTCCGGGAGGACATTAAAGCGGACGCTTTGCATTGCCGACATTCCTTCATTCTCTGTTGTGGAATTTATAAGTTCCGGATATTTTCGAATATAATCGTAATATTGCAATACGTTTTTCTTATTTGTATCTTTTAATGCCAAACTTAATATTGAAGAGAAAGAAGATGAAGTTTCGGAAACTTTTCCTGTCAAATTGGACCATCGGATCAGATTATCTACAAACATGCTTTGCAACGATATTTTGTTGTCACTCGGTATTTTTCCGGCATTAGATTCTTTCATTAAAAAATTCATTACATCACGAGCAGCTTCGAGTTGTGTATAAGGATCATCTGATTTGCTTTCGCTCAATGCCATTGCATTTAGTTGTACGAAAATAAAGTTCCCGAAATAGTTTTGTGCAAAATTGCTAATGTTACTTTCAATGCCGCAATTTTTAATTAAATCGGAATTGTCTAACCAAGTTAAATCCTCGATTTGTTGCATGATCCATAGTAACGAATTTTTTTGAATCTCTTTCGGTACGGATTGATATGTAGGGTTCGGATCTCCTGCATATTTTTCATTTATATAAATTCCTCCTACATTTTGAAAAACATGTATCATATAATCATATACTTGATTGATTATATATCCGTAAATTACTTTTCTGAAGGAATAGTCATAATCCTGTTTGTCGATCCAATTATTCATGCCGGCAATTACTTCGGACAAATTTTTAAAGGCAAACCCCACAGATTCAACGGCATTGTTTCCTAAATCTCTTGACATAGATCGAGGATCGTAAAAAGCTCTTCTGTTTTGTCGTTTCCCGTACATGTAAACCGGATTTCCTGATTTCTCCGATACCAGTTTTTTCAGCATAGCAGATTCTTTTTCAGGAGTATCAGCATTAGAAAAAGATCCGTATAGCCATCGTATAGCCCAATAATCATATTCTCCGATCGACTCCTGACACCATGAGTCCCCTTTTTTATAATGATCGGCAGATAGCAGATAGTTGAATGTCAGATCGTCCATTACCGATGAGCTGAGGCCTTTTTCTTTTGTGAAACCGGCAGAACGCAGAGAGTCGGTAGAATATGCTGCCGATCCGGCCAAATTGTCGGTCAGACCCAGGCAGTGACCTATGTTACGCATCAGCATGGAGACAAATGCTTTTCCAAAATCTTCTTCGTTCAAAGTCAACGTACGAGCACTTTTGTCGTAAGCTGCGGTTTGTAATAGCCGATCTCTCTGAATTTGCATCGGGAGATTATGACAAATATAAATATTTGCACTGATAATTTCTCCGGTGCGAGGATCGGTCCATACATTATCATTGATTCCTTCGGATGGAGAAATGACATAACGAATACAAGAATATTTCAAATTCGTGTCGTTGAAAGTTGAATCATTTTGCGGATATATTTTTGTACGGATAGCATCTTTATATCCGATTTTCTCAAACGCTTTATTCCATTGCGCTACGCTGCGAGAGATATATTCCTGCCATTTTTCAGGGAAAGTATTATCTACGTAAAAAACTATAGGTTTTTGTGGTTCAGAGAGTTTTCCAGATAGGAAAGCATCTTTATCTTTAGGTTCTAATCGCCAGCGGTTGGCATAGTACCTGTTTCTTGAGCCTTGCTGGTCTCCTGAAAATTCAATATATTGAGAGTAAGCAGTCCCGACTCGGGCATCTGCTTCGCGAGATATGAATCCTTCATCCGGAAGTTTCAGGAAAGTTCGTTTTACTAAGGCTGTCAAAGGTTTGTCTTCTACCATTTTAAAAATTCCGAATAGAGAAAGAGAAACAGAATAACTTAAGCAACTTGTTACCGATGCATTATCCGGATAGGCTTCTACGCTTGCGATTTGAGATCTGTTGCGTTTAAATGTTCCGGTTCTTTTTACATATCCTTCCAGACTATTATAGGCTTTAGGGTCTAAGGGATCGAGAGCCTTATCATCGCTGATGAAAAATGATGTTGCTTCAAATACTATAGCTGAACTGTCCGGGGAGTATGCTGCTATTGGGAAAGATGCAATGACCGCACCAATCTGACTTTTAGCAATTGCGGACTGGCCTTTTTTCTCTTTATCGAAAATTTTAATTTTCTCATTGATTTTACAAATATTGATGAGGGAATCCGATTTTTCGAAAATGACTTGTATAGGAGGCATCGGCTGAGCTCCTACGGAGGATTCTAATGGATCGCTGATTTTTTCTACCGTCGATCCCATCAGCATTCGTTGTCCGAGCGTACCGACAGGAACCTCCATATAGACTTTTCCCTCTGCCAAATGCATGGTGAAGAGCCCCTTTGCCTGAATATGTTTTTTATCTTTGAACAGTTTCTCGTATTTTGAGACATTTTTTACCTCTTCTGTTTTTGCACTTTGTTTATTCTTCTTTTTACGAGCAGAGGCATCAGGCATTCCTGCGGCGGTGAAAAGATATATTAATATTATGATTAGTTTTATATTGTTCATTTTCAAACTCCTTATAACTTCAATGAATTATCAAGATTATGCAATAACAACTGGTAGTGCAACCGGGTGTTTTTGTCTGGATGATTTATTTTCCCTTTCAAAATATTCCGTATTTTAAGCAAATAGCCGTAATATAATCCATCTTGCGGGCGAGCAATAAAGTAAGTTGCCGATGACGGTTCGTATCCGGCAACCGGATTCAAAGAAACATTTGCCACATGTTTGGATGCATCCGGACGACATGAACAGAAAGAGCTGTGGGCTATTGGAGATGACCCTCTCAAGAAATCTGGAATACCGATGAATCCTTCTCCTGACAAAGATTTTGTTTTGGCTTCTTTCCCGATTTTTATTCCGGCGCCGATTCCTACATATTTCACAAAAAGATTTTGCATTTTTATTTGATTCTCGGATAGTTTTTCGCCGGATAAGGTAGGTTTCCATACATATTGATAAACATCTTCTAAACAGTCTGTTACAGTATAAGCGTTTTTCTCTGCTTTGAGTGCGGATAATTCTACTTTATTCGGAGAGGCGATAACAGCTTTCATAACTTCATTTCTCAACAAATCTGCAGGAGACCCCATCAGGGATATTTCTTTCATCAGTTCTTTGTTATCGATCCAGTCCATAGAGGATATTTGGTCTAACAGGAATTTTACGGCAGCTTTTTGTTTCTCGGCAGGCACACTCATCACCGCTTCAACCTTATCTCCTACATGTTTCTCATTTAAATAAATACCGCCTACATTACCGTAAACATGCATTAAATAAGTGAGATACTGCATGATTACTCCATTATAAATAGAAGTTCGGTAAGAATAATCGGGATCTTCTTTGTCCACCCAATTATTTAGATTTCCCAGAATGTATTTTAAATTATTTATGCCGTATTCGCTCGCTTTCATTGCATTATCGCCTAAATCTTCTGTCTGGGATTTCGGATCGATAATCTGTCCTTGCTGTTTCCCGTAACGGTATATTGGATTTCCGGATAACTCTGAGATCCATTTAGATGTTATCTTATATTCATCTTTAGCTGTTGATGCGTTAGGTAACGGTGTATAGTTCCATTTGACAAGAAAACGGTCATATTCTCCAAAACGGGGTGGAGTTAATTTTACTCCCCTCTCCATGTCTCCCGGCTGTGCTACATAGTTGAATCGGGCGTAGTCCATGATAGACGTCGTCGTACCGTATTTTTGTGTAAATGAGGGAGACCGTAATGAATCGACGGGAATTACGGAAGACGCACTCATGTTATGCATAAAACCTAAACAGTGTCCGACTTCATGTGAGATAACATAACGCAATCCGTCTCCGATGATCTCGTCCGGAATAAGCGTATGTCGCACCCGTTTATCAGCTTGAGATGTTTGGATGAATAACCAATTATTTAATAATTCTATTGCATCGTGGTATAAATAGACCGAGGCACTTAGAATTTCTCCGCTACGCGGATCTACCCATGAGGGACCCATTGCATTTTCTATGGCAATCGGAGCATAGCGAATGCAGGAATATTTGATATTATCAGGATCAAATTCCGGATCATTTTCCGGAAAGTCTACGGCTTTGATGGCGTCTTTAAATCCGATTTCCGAAAATAGTTCGTTCCATTGATTTACACCTTCTTTAATATATTTACGCCATTTTTCCGGGAAGTTGTTGTCTATATAAAAAACAATCGGTTTTTTAGGTTCGACTTTTTCTCCGCGTTTGTAAGCTTCCATATCCGAAGGTTCGAGCCGCCATCGATAGGCATAATATATGTTTTTGGTTTTTTGCTCTTTTGCAGAATAATCGGTTATTTGTACGGGAAATATGGCTATTCTGCTATCTGTAATGCGGGGGCGATATGGGGTTTCTTCCAACAGAATGATAGACCGAGTCATCAATGCTGTGAACGGAATGTCCTTTGCTGATGTTCCGCGGCTCCCCGAAAAGGTATATGTATAAGACAGATTACTACGAATTAAAACGTTGTCGGGAAAGGCTTTTATTTCTCCTAAACTCGATTTATCTTTTTGAAAGATTTCTGATCTTCTCATGCCCCAACTCAGATTGGCGCTATATTTGTCGAATGGAGTCATCAACTTATTGTCCCCTACAAAAAAATCTGTTACATCAAATACTACTGCACTGCTATCCGGTGTATAGACCGAAATTTTGAAAGTTTCTAATATCGCATCTATGTTACTTTTTGCAATGGAGCGTTGAATATTTTCATCTTGATCGGAATTTATGTTTTCTGATTGAACAAGATTCATGCAGATAATATCATTCATTTTTGAAAATCGGAAATGAATCGGATCTGTCGGTTTAGAACCGATAATTGCATTTGCATTATCACTAATCTCGGAGACCGTCGATCCTAAAAGCATATCGCGGTTTAAAAGATTTATCGGGAGTTCGAAATACAGTTTCCCTTTCATTTTGTGCATCTTTATCAAGCCGTTTACAGTCGTATGCTTTTCAGAAAAGAATTTGTCGTATTCATTCTTTTCTTTAACAGCTTCTTTGTTCGCCTCATTTTTTTTCTTTTTCTTAAAAATACCTGCCGAGCATTCCGGCTGATATAATCCGAACGCAAAACTGCATGTCAGGATCAACAACAATTTGTTTACTTTTATCATTATATAGTTGATTATTGATTTTGAGTCAAGAAATACAGGCTATCCATTAATATGCAAAAGCAAAATTAAACTATTATTCTTTATCTTTCTGTACATTAAAAGTTTTTTTCAAGCAGAAACATAATAATCATATTCGATATGATTATGAAATTAATTATTAATATAGAAGCAAATAATAAATTTTTACTATCGGATTGTATTCAAGCAAAATTGTGTACCTTTGTTTGGCTACTGATAGCATCTGAGGTTTCAATGGTATGTATCTGGAAATAATCATAAATATTGAGAGAATATGAGTTTTAATATCGTAAGAGATAATAAAAAACGTGTCGTTATTGTGGGAGGTGGATTCGGAGGCTTGAAATTGGCGAATAAGTTGAAAAAATCGAATTTTCAGGTCGTATTGATCGATAAAAATAATTACCACCAATTTCCGCCCTTAATATATCAGGTCGCTTCGGCCGGGATGGAACCGACTTCTATATCTTTCCCGTTTCGTAAGATATTTCAACATCGTAAAAATTTCTATTTCCGTATGGCTGAGGTCCGGGCGATCTTTCCCGAGAGAAATATAATTCAGACTTCTATCGGAAAAATTGAATATGACTATCTTATTTTAGCAGCCGGTACGACGACTAATTTCTATGGCAACCGACATATTGAAGAAGAGGCGATACCGATGAAAAATGTGTCTGAGGCAATGGGCCTTAGAAATGCTCTTTTAGCGAACTTTGAACGGGCTCTTACTTGTGCGACTAAACAAGAGCAGCAGGAACTTTTGAATGTTGTGGTTGTAGGTGGAGGCGCTACTGGGGTGGAGGTCGCCGGGGTTCTTTCGGAAATGAAAAAATTTGTATTACCGAATGATTATCCCGATATGTCCAGTAATCTGATGCATGTTTACTTGATTGAGGCAGGACCTCGTCTGCTTGCAGGAATGTCCGAAAAATCTTCTGCTCATGCAGAACAGTTTCTTCGGGAAATGGGCGTGAATATTCTGTTAAATAAAAAAGTAGTAGATTATCGTAATCATAAAGTGGTTCTCGAAGACGGTAGTGCAATAGCAACACGTACGTTTATTTGGGTGAGTGGAATAACTGGCGTGCCAATTAGAAATATGGACTCTTCTTTAATAGGGAGAGGAGGCCGAATCAAAGTGAATGAATATAATCAAGTAATAGGGCTGAATAATGTGTTTGCGATTGGCGATCAGTGTATTCAGTTGACCGATAAGAAATACCCTAATGGACATCCTCAGTTGGCACAAGTCGCAATACAGCAAGGAGAATTATTGGCAAAAAATCTGGTCCGGTATGAAAAGGGAATGAAAATGAAACCTTTCCATTACCGAAATTTGGGTTCTATGGCGACCGTGGGACGTAATCGGGCTGTGGCCGAATTCAATAAGGTGAAAATGCAAGGTTGGTTTGCTTGGATAATGTGGTTGGTTGTTCATTTACGATCTATTTTAGGTGTTCGGAATAAGGTAATCGTGTTGTTGAATTGGATATGGAATTATCTTACTTATGATCAGTCTATGCGTATGATAGTATATGCCCGTAAGGCTAAAGAAATACGTGATCGGGAAATTATAGAAGCTACGACTCATCTCGGAGATGATTTGATGCAAGAACAACAGCAGAAAGAGCAGCAAAAAGTAGAACGATCTGAATAGTAATTTTTAATAAATTCTAAAATTATTCAATTATGAAAGTCGCAATTATCGGGGCCGGAAATATGGGAGGGGCTATTGCTAAAGGATTAGCTCAAGGAACAATTATCAAGAACAGTGACATAATAGTGGCTGATCCGGATATAAAAAAGTTAGAACAATTGCAGAGTCATGCTCCCGAAATATCGATTGTAACTCAAAATCAAGAGGCCGTAAATTGGGCGGATGTGATTATTCTGGCTGTGAAACCTTGGTTGGTGTCCGAAGTATTGGGACAGTTAAGAATAGATCCGGAGAGACAACTTTTGATTTCTATTGCCGCAGGTGTAAGCCTTGAGCAATTGGCTCAAATAACTTCTTCTAAAATGACGATCTTCAGATTAGTTCCCAATACGGCTATATCAGAAATGGCAAGTATGACATTGATTTCATCTTTCAATGCGTCGGAAGAACAAGAACGGCAAATTGTTGATATTTTTAACGAAATGGGATTGGCAATGCTTATTCCTGAGTCGCAGATTGCGGCAACAACGGCTTTGACTTCTTGTGGAATCGCTTATGTCCTGAAATATATATATGCAGCAACGGAAGCCGGAGTAGAGATGGGAGTGTATCCGAAAGCGGCAATGAAAATGATTGCACAGTCTGTAAAGGGAGCTGCCGAACTGATATTGAATAATGATACTCATCCTGCTATTGAAATAGACAAGGTTACTACTCCCGGAGGAATAACGATCAAAGGGTTGAATGAGTTGGATCATGCCGGATTCACTTCTGCAATTATTAAAGCAATGAAAGCAAGTCGATAAATCCGAAAAAATGTCGTTTGAAGAAGCCGTATTCTTATGAGGGTTTTGTATATTTGGAAAATAATCTAATTAAATATATATGTCAGTAAATAAAGTTATTCTTATTGGAAACGTGGGTAAAGATCCCGATATAAGATATCTCGATAATAATGTATGTGTCGCAAATTTTCCACTGGCAACAACCGATCGGGCATATACTACTCGTGCAGGAGTTCAGATTCCTGAAAAAACAGAATGGCACAATATCGTTTTGTGGCGTGGATTGGCGGAAATAGCAGAAAAATATGTCCGTAAAGGAACTCAACTTTATATTGAAGGAAAGATTCGCACTCGTTCTTGGGTAGATCAAAGCAATATCACTCGTTATACGACAGAGATTTATGCGGATAATATGGAACTGTTGGGACGTAAAAACGAACAAATCGGGGCGTCTCCGGTTTCTCAAATCGATAATCCTGTGCAACCGTCATTAACATCTCCGGTACAGGAAAGTAATGTGGATTCTGGGAATAATGATATAGATGATTTGCCTTTTTAATTTTTTAATTGTACTTTTGCCAAGAGTACAACATACTCACACATAAATAGTTCCTTCCCGGTTTGACAGGAAGGCACTATTTCTTGTATGGCGGAGAGATTCCGAGAGGAGTATCTTCGATATGTTTAACTAATATTTATTTACTTGGACCCGGACAGTTATTTATCGACATTTCTTACCTCAATAGAGGTTTTACCTATTACATCAGGTGGTATTTTTGCGCTCTTTATGGCGTTTTTGTGTTTAGTTTTTTCTGGTTTTGTATCTGCTTCGGAGATTGCGTTTTTCTCCTTATCTCCGCAAGACCAAGCCGAAATCGAAGAAGAAAAAAAGACTCAGGATGTTTTAATAAAAAATCTGTTAGCCCGTTCTGAATATCTGTTGGCGACAATCTTGATCGCTAATAATCTTGTCAATGTTGCAGTAGTAATGCTTTGCAATTTTTTCATTTCGGAAACGATCATATTCAGAAGTCCGGTTATCTCTTTTTTGTTTCAAGTTGTAATTTTAACATTTTTATTGTTGCTTTTCGGAGAGATTATGCCGAAGATCTATGCAAAACATTACTCTTTGACTATGGCACGTAGAGCAGCGGGAGCGTTGACCCATCTTGAGAAAATGTTTCGTTGGCTGTCTTGGGCTTTGATTAAATCTACTCATATTATTAATAAACATATTTCGCGGAAAAATACTAACTTGTCTATGAACGAACTTTCTCAAGCATTGGAGATGACTCAGGTCGATGAGAATGAAGAGAAAGAAATGCTTGAGGGAATTATCAAGTTCGGGGGAAAGACTGTGGAAGAGATAATGACTTCTCGCGTTGACATGACAGATATAGATATACGTATCAGCCTTTCTTCGTTAATAAAGATAATCGTTGAAACCGGATATTCCCGATTACCGGTGTATGAAGGTTCACAGGATAATATTAAAGGGATTATTTATATTAAAGATTTACTACCCTATATAAAAGAGAAAGATTTTGATTGGTCGAGTTTGTTAAGGCCTGCATATTTTGTCCCTGAAACGAAAATGATAGATGATTTGTTGGAAGAATTCAGGAAACAGAAAATTCACATGGCTATCGTCGTAGATGAGTTTGGCGGGACATCAGGAATCGTTACGATGGAAGATATTCTGGAGGAGATTGTCGGGGAAATTAGCGATGAGTATGATGAAGAAGAACAGCAGTATGTGAAGATCGATGATAATACTTATATTTTTGAAGGAAAAACGTTGCTGAATGATTTTTATAAAATTACCGGTATAGATGAAAACGACTTCAATGAAATTTCGGAAGATGCGGAAACTCTTGCCGGTTTGATTTTAGAAATAAAGGAAGATTTTCCTGCTGAGAAAGAGAAAATTTGTTATGGGAAATATCTGTTTACTATTTTAGAAGTAGATAAACGTCGTATAATTAAGATTAAAGTCAGAATCGACCGTGAAGAAAAAGAATAAACAAGCTCGGACTTTGTATTATTATGGGTTCGGAATATTCCTTTTTATGTTGTTGATACTGCTTACAGTAGCGGGCTGTTGTCAGGATTATTCTCCTAAACCTGACGGATATTTGCGAATCGATCCTCATCCGAAAGCGTATAAATTAATTGATAAAACCGGTTTTCCCCTTTCTTTTGAAATATCGCAGAGCGCGCAAGGTATCATAGACAATTCTGTTGCATCTGCATGGATAAATATTATATATCCTCGTTATGAAGCTACGGTTTATTGCACTTATATTCCCATAGACAAAAAAAATAAAACCCGTATTTTTGCTGAAAGTAAAGAGCTTGTATATCGTCACGGAATCAAGGCGGAAAAAATTCAGGCTCAATTGTATGAAAATGCTGAACGGCATTTATATGCTACTTTATATTCGTTAACAGGAAATACGGCGACACCGTTGCAGTTTACGGTTACCGACAGTATTTCCTATCTTTTTCGAGGGGCATTATACTTCGATACTCCTGTTAAGAGAGATTCTGTTGCTCCGGTGATAGAATATGTGACACAAGATATTATGCACTTGATAGAAACCGTACAACCTCAAAAATAATATGCCGTTAATCTCTATACAAGAAATGATTCCGGGTGTTAGGATTGCTCTTTGGAAACCTGAGGAAACTCCGGAAGAACTGTTATCGATATTAGGAAATACACATTTGTATGAGTCGATAATGACGTCTTGTAAAACAGAAAAACGGAAGATAGAAAAGCTTACGACCCGAATTCTGATAAATTTGCTGCAAAAAGGAGAGGCGGAAATGAAATATAATGATAATGGAAAGCCTTATCTTGTTTCTTCATCTGAATATATTTCTGTTTCTCATACTCAATGTTGTATTGCCGTTGCAATATCTTCCCGGCCGATAGGAATCGATGTCGAAAGAATTGCAACAAAGGTTCTCGCTCTAAAGGAAAAATTTTTAAGTGTTTCTGAAATACAGTCGATCGACTCGAACAAAGAACTCATCCACACATTATTACTGTGGTCTGCCAAAGAGTCTATCTTTAAATTAATGGATGCGACAGGAGTAGATTTCAAAAAGAGCATCCATATAAAAAAGTTTATTCCTGAAGTTAGCGGTTTATTTGTAATTGGCGAATCGCATACGCAAAAGCACAACTTTTATACGATTTTTTATAAAGTATACCCACAGTATGTTCTGACAATTTGTTTTTAGAAACTGTTCATTCTTTACAACAGAATGAACAGTTTTTTAATTGTTTGTATTATATCTATTTTAATACAATAGAAAGCTTTTACTCTTTAAAAACTTGATTTATTATAAATTTAATATTCTATGTAATAGAAAATAATACACTTTTTTATTATCCGTATATTTATTTTGTACAACACACATAAAAAATAAATTATCATGAAAAATCTTTTTATTGGTAAATATTTGGTTATTGCCTTATGCTTGTTGTCGGTTCAATCTCTTATAGCAAAAGACATATATTTGTCTGTTAATGGAGCGGATACCAATAATGGGTTATCTGAAAGCGGGGCGGTAGCTACGTTGACAAAAGCCCTTTCATTAATAGAGGACGGCGATAATATCAGGGTATCTGGGATAATAGACGTGTCTAAAGAAGTTTCCGGGATAGAGGGAGTTGCTATACCGCAAATGGCGTTTTCGATTATTGGAGATTCTCCTTCGACTTCAGGTTTTACGGGTAACGGTGTTACACGAATTTTTAATATTGACTCTAATGATAAAGAGACACAGTATAAAAATTTATCTTTTATAAATGGTGCGCAAAATCAGACAAAAGGGTCTGCAGTCTTTATTCAAAATTCAAGATCTGTATTTACTAATTGTCTTTTCAAAAACAATATTGCTGTATCTTGTAAGGGAACAGTATACCTCTATACTCCGAATCAAGTAGAATTTTATGATTGTATATTTACGGATAATCAGGTGCAGCAGGGAGGAGCTGTTTTCTCTGAAATGCGTGGAAAATTAGTAATGGATCGATGTATGATCACAAATTGTAATCTTCAGTCGGTTGCGAATTCTAACGGTGGGGGACTTCAGATACTCGGAATAGAATCTTTTGTATTGAAAAACTCTACTGTTCGCAATTGTTCGGTGGCACAAAGAGGCGGAGGTATCAATATAGAAAATAATATCAACACGAACGAAATAGTCAGAAGCTCGATACGTATCGAAAATTCTCTTCTTGCAGAAAATAATGCAACAGATGCCGGAGGTGCTATTGCTATAAAAAATGCACTTTCTGATAATATTATGGATATGCAGATAATAAATTGTACGATCTGGAAAAATTATGTGAAGACTCAGGGGGGAGCTGCTTTATATATTCCTTCGGCTCAGAAAGGCAGTAGTGTAAGTATTGTTAACTGTACCATAACCGAAAATACGGCTTCAGGCAACAGAGGCTTTGGTTGCGGATTATGTTTTTGGAAAGAGAATGATAATACTTCAACCCAGCTTTTGGCAAAACGGATATATAACTCGATCGTTGAATCGAATATGACCGATCCGCAAGGCCAATCTTCAGATATGGGTTTTCGTTATACTCCTGTAGAAGGGGAAGATCTTTTTATCTCTAATTCTTATTTGGGCTTCGGGGTTCAAACTGGCGCTCCTCTTAAATTGGAAACAGGAAATGAAAATGTTTCGGGATATGAATTGTCTCGCTTATCCGGACTTGTATCTTCAACCGAAGAATATGTAAATCGTCAAAACTCTATTCCTTTGTTTCCGAATTGTGATGCGTTGACTGCAGGAAAAGCTTCGTTTTTGCAAGATCTTGGAATAAATACCGATCAAATAGGGAATATCCGTTCATTCGAAAATGGAACTTGTGCCGTCGGTGCTGTGGAAATGGCTGCGACGTTAGATCCGGGAAAAATAGACGGAAGTTATCAGCATATAATCATGTATGGACAGAGTCTATCGACCGGACATCAGTCTTGGCCGGTCATATCGACGGAGAATGTTCCGGGAAATTTTATGATCGGAGATCAGGTATGGATCAACTATGGTAATAAAAACTTTGATGAGATAAAACCTTTGATAGGAAATGTATCGGCGGCTTTTGCGAATAATAGTAATATCCGAAACCGTAATGCTGGGACAATTGCAGAATGTCCGTTGTTAGGTGCAGTAAACCATATTCAAAAGAAACTTCAACCGGGAACAAATATTTTGGCAACCTCTGCCGGAACAAGCGGGACAAGTATCGAAGAGCTTTCTAAAGAGAATGAATTTTCTACTTGTTTCAGCCAATTCAGCAATACTTTGTTGCAGGGTTCTAAACTTGCCTTTGAAAATAATAAGAGTATTTCTTGTCCGGTAATATTTTTCATGCAGGGCGAATATAATTATACATCGTACGAAAATAAAGGTATGACTGTCGGATCATACAGTACTACTGACGGAAAGTTATATTATAAATATTTATTGCAGTTAAAGAACAACATGCAGGATGCCGTAAAGAAATATTATGGACAAGACGATGCTCCATTGTTTATTACATATCAGACAGGGGCTCAATATACTCGGGGCACTACGTTAGAGGTCGGTATGGCTCAATTAAATGCTTCTAATGAAAATGAAGATATTGTATGTGCCGGACCGGTATATCCGATGACCGATCGAGGGGGGCATCTCGATAGTAACGGTTATCGTTGGTATGGAGAAATGTTGGGGAAAGTATATTATAAAACTTGTATTTTGAAAGAGGATTTTAAACCGTTGCAACCGATTGAGATTACCCGTAATCCGGAAAACGCTAATGAGATATCGATCCGGTTTATAGTTCCTAAATTACCTCTTGTTTTTGATTCAAAATTGGTTGAGTCTCAAAAAAATTTAGGATTTGTTCTTTCTAATAATAGTGTGGAACAGACTATTACAAATATACAAATAAAAGATGATTGTGTAGTATTGACGAGCGCTTCTCCGCTGACCGGGAATGTAGAAGTGTCTTATGCTACACAAAAAACTAATGGACATGGAAATCTTCGGGATAGTGATGATTACAATGTTAGCGAAAATCTTTATCAAAAACCGTCCGGCAAAAGAACAACGGCAGGCATATGGCACCCTGTGCAGTATCGTTGGAATCTGCTTAAATGTCTGCCTGTTTGCCGGAAAATATTTTGCCGGAATGTTAAGTGGTTCCGTTGCCATCACAGCGGATGCGTTCAACAACCTGTCCGATGCCGGTTCCTCTTTTATTACACTTGCCGGATTTCTTTATGCCGGGAAAACTCCGGATTCGGAGCACCCGTTCGGACATGGGAGGTTTGAATATGTGTCGGGATTTGTTGTAGCGATTGCTATCCTGATGATGGGATTTGAGCTTTTAAAAACTTCCTTTTCCAAAATTCTGCATCCGGAAGCCGTAGACACAAGTCTGCTTGCCATGGGAATTCTGGTATGCTCCATTCTGGTAAAAATCTACATGTACTGTTACAACCATTATATTGGGAAAAAACTCGATTCGGATGCCATGCAGGCGACCGCCATGGATTCGCTTTCCGACACCATTGCCACCTCTGTGGTTCTGGCAGCCATGATTATTATGCGCCTGACATCCATCAATGTCGATGGATTTGGCGGTCTGCTGGTAGCCATTTTCATCCTCTATGCCGGAATAAAAGCGGTCAAAGACACCATGGATCCGCTTCTCGGAAAAGCTCCGGACCAGACATTTGTCCGGGAAATCCGTGCCATTGTCATGTCCCATCCCAAAGTACACGGTATCCATGATCTGATCGTACATGACTACGGTCCCGGCCGCCGCATGATCACCCTGCATCTGGAAGTTCCGGGGGACGAAGATGTCTTTCAGCTCCATGACATGATTGATCACATTGAACGGGAGCTGGATCAGAAACTCGGATGTGAAGCCGTCATCCACATGGATCCGATTGAAACCAATAATGCCGCAATTGCCCAGATGAAGCAGCAGGTAGAACAAAAGGTTCTTGAAATTGACCGCCGTATTACCATCCACGATTTCCGCCTGATCAACTGCGATACCCACACCGGCATTGCCTTTGACGCGGTCATCCCCTATGGTATGCGGATCCGTCCGGAAGACCTGAAGAAAAAAATTGAAAACAAGCTTCAGGAAATCGAAGGAAACTACCAGTTTATGATTCATGTGGATCAGAGTTATGTACCTGTATAAAAATAACGGTTCGCAGATTTCCGCGAACCGTTATTACTGACAGCTTTATTTATTGCATGCCCTAATCCTCTGCAAAAAATGCCTGCATAGTTACATTTTCCTTTGCTACCTCCACAAGATTTACACAACTGTTTCCAATCCGGTCAATATTATGGAGCACATCATTAAACGGAATGGTAAGTTTGGAATCGCACTTTCCCTTTCCCACTCTGGCAATATGGTTTTTGCGCATTTTTTCACCCAGCTGCATGATGTCTTCTTTTTGCCGCATCAGTTCTTTGATATCCATATTCACATCCCCGGAAATC
>ENA-UESH01000318-UESH01000318.1-human-gut-metagenome-genome-assembly--contig:-NODE-318-length-49017-cov-144.738925_pt1 | contig 49017 bp, 43 predicted proteins | sample MGYA00243001_ERZ508002 | MGnify/ENA primary metagenome ERZ508002 (study PRJEB26167, sample SAMN06115447) | human gut metagenome | host: Homo sapiens | place: China:Anhui | collected 2015-08-07... | reverse complement strand
ATTGTTGTTTAAAATCTTCAAAATGCGATTTTGTTATAATATCCATAATTTTATATCATTATCCTATTAATAATTATTGATGTGAATTGTTCATTCTTTAATTTTCCTTTCCCTAATCTTTAACGCTGGATCGCCTTGGTATATACCATTCTCCTCCATATCCTTTGTAGCCACGCTGCCTACAGTAAGTATTGCGTTACGACGAACAGTTACGCCTGGACATACCGTTGTCTTGGCGCCAATCCATGCTCCATCATCAATTTTTATTGGTGCATTGCGATAAGGCATAGAAGATATGGTATAATCATGATTGCCTGTAAGCAGCATGGCACCCTGCGATATACACACATTGCTGCCTATGACAACCTTGTCGAGATTGTCAATCCAGCAATTTTCACCTAACCAGCAGTCGTCACCCACCACCAAATTCCAAGGCGACTTGATGATAACATTGTTCTTGATAACCAACCCTTTACCTATCTTTGCCCCGAATATGCGAAGCAATGTAATCTTAATACCCATAAAAGGATTCCATGAAGCTCTCACGAGAAGGGCGTTCACAAAATACCATATCGTAGTCTTTAGAAATCCTGCCCCCTTGTTGAAATCAGAACCATCAAAGGCAGCAAGTCTTACTTGTATTGTATTCATAATAAAATCAATAATGGTGTTTGGTCATTAGTCTGAAATTTAGACTAATCTTATTCCAGAAATAGCTCTTAGCCTCTAATGGCATCAGTGGACTATATAGTTTGCAACGCTTATAAAAATAAAATACAGACAGGATCTTTCGGCACAAGCCATTGCTTCCTTCTCTGTATTTCACCTTTTTCTTTCCAAAATTTCCACCTTCAAATATTTCTTGCAAAATGAAATCAGTGTATTGTGTGTTAGTATTGAAAGGAAGTTTGCCTTCTTCTAATCCGAGCCAATCCACCAAGATGCTTCCCAAGCATCGGGCAATGGACATCAGTTGCAACTCTTCCAAATAACCATTCAATCTATCTCTATCTATCTGTTCATTGTATTTATCCAGATAAAGAGCCAAGTCGCAAATTTGCCTTAGTCCGATACCTGCCTCCAACAAATGCCTACTGATGTGTATAATTTGATGGAGTACAGACAAAGTAGGCGGCACTGTTTCTATATTCTCACCGTCAATTTGCGCAAAGAAAAGTTGGCTATTAGCAAACTCCTCATCAATAATTTGTTGCAACCGTTTCTGTAATTGTGGATTTTCAAAAAGGCACATGAAATAATGTAACTCTATCACATTACCGCCAATAGCGAATGTGAAATGCTTACACTCACGTTTATTTTCGGAAGAATCAGCTGCGGTCTTGTCTATTTTCGAAGACCAAAAGACAGCTTTCTCACAATCCTTTCTATCCTTGAAATACACGTCAATATCACCACATTGCCTATGTAAAGGATAAGGATAATTGACGGCAAAAGCCTGACCTTTCATTAACACGGGCGAAAGTTGCATTGATTGAAACTTATGAAACAGTTTTTTTATAAGTTCATTCAAACTGCGGTTCTTTCTTTCCAATCTTACGACATAGGCTAACCATCGCAGTTTCTCATCACCACTGCATTGATCTGCATCTAAGAAACAAAATCCACCAGCTAACACTCCTATGACACATTGCTCTTTGGCAATAGCATATATTTTATTCCAGCTAATATCTTGTACAGAACATGCAATTTTTCCGTCTTGCCACAAAGCACCCCTAAGAAGTAGCAACAAATCCTTTTGTTCCTTATTCATAGAGTGCTAAATATCTTGTCCATATTGTCTATATACTGCTTCTCAGTATACTTAGCTTTCACTTCACGATAGTTCAGTTCGCATACTTTAGCCAACTGTTCACGGTTGTCATAACAATTTAGGAGATAAGAATAAATCTCATTGACATCAATCCCCTTCTTACTGCAAGCGAAACCGTTATCATGCGAAGCAATCTCCGGTATGCCGGCATGGTCGGTGGTGATTACAGCCATTCCGTTTCCCATTGCCTCCAAGATGGATATGGGCTGACCCTCGTTAGGATAACGGGACAAGAGTGAGAAAATATGACATTGGTTCAGCAGGTCCACTTTGTCCTGTCCTCCCACCACGCCATGAAACACCACATTCCGCAGTCCTTCCGTGTGCTCCTTGAAATAAGTTTCCTCAGCAGGCTCAAAGAACTTTCCGGCAAAGTGGAAGACAAACTTTTCGCCATCTCCTCGCTCAGCAGTCATCCTTGCCAACTCCAGCATCTCCCTGTATCCCTTGCTCTCGATGAAGTTGCTCAGATAGAGAATATGAAGTGCACCCCCATGCCTCATCTTCGCCAACTTGTCATCAACGGAAGGAGCGATAAAGGCATCATCCACACAGTTGGAACAAACGAATATCCTGTCATCTGGCAACATACCCTCAAATATGCTATGAAGTGAATGACCAAGCACGATGCCACCAGCCAATCGCTTAACAGCCTGATAGTTCATTTTTCGCTGCCATGATGGCACATTATAATCTATCAGCTGACGGTAATATCCTCCATGAATATGAACAATACACTTCTTATTCCGCCAACTGATAATCTTCAGAAATACTAAGTCACGAAGATTTCCTCCACGAGTCTGAGAAGGAGTAAAATAAACCACATCGCTCTTACATTTCCATAAATCAATAAGCGATTTGAAGATTCTCTTGTTGTTGGTAATATCAATCTTAGAGAAATGATATTTCTCCTTCAACCGTGAATTATACAATGTCTCCACCGCCTTCGACAAACCATGCATAGGTGGCGGGAATTGGGCTAAAAAACAAATTGAGTTCATAAACTTGAAATATTGTATTATGATCTTCTCCAGGTGTATTTTACCTTTCTTGCCAAAACTAAGAGTCCTGTTAATTGTAGAACCTTTTTAATAGCTTTTTTGAAGAATTTAGGCTTTGTAGGCTCATAGTCCAAATATTTATCATAGAGTTGAGATATAGACATATTCTTTACATCTGCAAAAAACTCACCTCTTTTTGGACTAGGAATCATAGAATAAAACATTGAGGCGGTATCAAATTTCATTAAGCTCTTAAAAGAAACTTGTTGTACTTTGTAAAACCGGCTGATTTTCTCAAATATTTCTTGGGCTTTAATTGTATTTACAATTAGAACTGTAGTACCTTTATTATCGTCCATTTCTTTATGAAGTTTATCCACATCCCAACAGTCATATATTGTAAAATCACTTTTGTGATTCTTACCCTTAAATGAACATTTATAGCAGGAAGGCCGTGAAGATATTTCTGCGAAAAAAGCCTTGTTCATAAAATTTACATATGGATGCTCCTTATCTGCAAAAATTCTTGATTCATTTTCAAACTCACAATAAGCCCAGAATGAATCTTTTGTAGAATAGCCTAATCTTTTGTTTCTTGAAGTATACCTAATCAAATTAGAGCCAAACTCTTTTTCCATGAATTCTTTATACTTTTCGAACAGACCCGGAGAAGGTACACCATGACATATAAAATCTATCGTTATCAGATTTGTTATATCATTATTACCTAAAAAAGAATAAAGACCCTCAACTTGACATGGAGAACCAGAGAAAACCACTTTCCTTCCTGATTTTATAAACGATAAGACTTCTTCATACGTCTTATTTATATCACTTTGTATATATTTAGATCCGCAATATTTATTAATTTCCTCTTTTTCCTCGGTATATGAGTGTACTAATTTCATATCGCTATTGAAAGAAGCTCCGAAAACGACACCTTCCTGTTCAATTATGTATGCTGCCAAAGGTGAAAAGAATCCTCCTGAAGCACTATTGAATCTTTCGCTGTCATTAAGATTCTGAATTATATAACATTCTAGTAAGCTATTGCGATTTTTGCGCTTATTAATAATTGGGCAGACCTTTATACACAAATTACAATTTACACAAATGGACTCATCTACAACAGGATACAGAAAGCCTTCGTCGTCCATTTCCATTTTTATGCATTTTTTTGGACATTTCTGTGCGCAAGCGGAGCAACCACAACAGCATTCTTTATTTGAAATCTTTATCATTGCACATTTAATATTTTAAAGCAGAATTTAGATAATTATCTGATTGCACTCTCCATTCTTTTATTTTTTGATTTACAGAAGAATAATCTATAGGAGAATCAACATCTATAATATTCTCAACAGAAACCAATCTTTCTGAAATACCTAACTTGTTCAATAAAGATATAAGTCTTGTATTTCTTGAGTTGGTTGACATCTCGTCATATCTATTGAAGACAAAAAACCTACGCTCGTTTATTATAGAGAATATAGAAACATGAAATGAATCTGTAAAAACATAATTAGCATTTTTTATCAGATTGATAAAGTCAATTGGATTCGCATAATTATATGTAACATCCGCAAAATCATTATCTACATACAAATACTCCTCAACATGTAAGACAGAAACAATCTTTAAGTGTTTCTCTTTACTGATTTGCTTTACAAAATGTCGGTATTTTACATTTCCTCCCAAAAAGAACGCAAAAATATAATCGCCCTCAACAATTCTTTTGTCAGGAATCATTTTTCCCCATTCTGATTGTTCCAATAAAAGAGTCGGATCCATTACAACAGGAACATCTTTACCTATTAATCCTTTGACTATCTCTTTTCCAGAAAATTCACGGACAGAAATGAAGTCTATGCGTTGAAGGAAATTATGTGTTGTCTTTTTTAAGATTGCAGGAAGTTCAGCAACACCAAAACTTGTTGCATAAGCAACCTTCTTTATAGAATCAGGTACCCACATCAACGTGTGATAGTTGCGTAATATATCAGATGGTGCCCAAAGTTGATCACTACCTATTAAAACAGCATCAAAATTTCGAATATCTTGGGTTAGCTCAAAAATATTATTATACTTCTTTGTAAAATGATATTTTTTTTGAGCGAACTCATCAAACGAGGCATTCCTCTTTAAACGATCCTTATAAAATTGACTGTCAGGTTTGTTCTTCTTTTCAATTTTACTTATTATTTTTTTTACAAATGCCTTTCTATTCAAAATCAAGGCTCCTTTAATGCGATTCAACATAGAAGGCTTGTCATTGTAGTCTACAACTACCACATCTAAGCCAAGATTACATAATTTTTTATACAATGCAAATGACTGTAGAACGCTGCCATAATTTCTGACATAGAAATTATTTATAAGTGCTATTTTCATTTTAAAAAGTATTGAATATATTTATGTGATTATTAACCATTTCTTCTATGGTATATTTCTTTATTTTCTCAAGATTTCTATCAGACATCCTTTTTAATTCATCATTATCATAAATGACTTCCAATATTTTCTCTTTCAAACCATTTACATCTTCTGAACGAACAATACAATTCTGTGGTAAAAGTTCAACACCAGCCACGCACATGTTGGTTGTTAAAACCGGTAACCCATACGACATGGCCTCATTTATAACAAGTCCCCAAATATCTTCTCGTGTTGGATGCACGAACAGATCGGAAATTGACATATATTGCTTTAATTCTTCTTTCTTTAAGAATCCTCCAAAATGGATGTTTGGCATTCCACCTGCTGCTTCTTCATATTCCTTCGTTGGTAATCCTCCTATTATATATAATCCAACGTCTTCATCATGGATTTGGCGAAAAGCTTTAATTAATATGTCAAATCCTTTTCGGTGAACAAATCGTCCAATTGCCAGAACTATTTTACTTTCATTTATACCCAATTTAGACTTTATCTCGTTTTTTTCTTCTTCAGTCAAACACTTCTTAATAATATCGTCTTTAGATATAGATGTAAAATTATATCTAAATATATTACTCTTAGAAGATGTATAATGATAAATATAATTGTCACTTTCTTTGCTCGGGCTTAAATAACCATTAGCCATGGACAATAAAAGATGCTTAATTCCATATTTAAACTTAGAATCATTCTTTATAATACCTCCATCTGTTTCATATAGAAATCTTTTACCAGTAAGACGAAGCCATGCCATATATAAAGTTTCTGTTATATAAGCATAGTTTGTTACAATGATTATATCATACTTTCTATAATTTAGGTGCTTCAAGATACCCAACTTAATTCTGTTTGGATTAAAAGGTTTCTTTGTCAGATAGATAGCCTTGAAATTTTTTATTGCATCATCATTCCAATTGTATTGGACATTTAAAGATGCACGATATGACTCAAAAATGACTGTCAAGTCACATTTTTTTCCTAATTCATTAAAGAAAACTACTCGATAAGGAGCCGGAATATTTGTGATAAAAAGAACTTTCTTTAGTTTTTGTTCCATAAATTAATATATAAGGATTGAAGTTTCTTTGATTCTATATTAATGTTGTAATCAGATTCATATATATTGAATAAAGCTCCATTTCTATCTTTCTTATCTTGTGTTACTGAAAGTATAGAATTAACCCATGCCTCTTTTTTCAAATCAACAAACGACACATTTTCTGCAATTTTTGCAGCTTGTGGTACTTGTGATGACAATAAAGAAGGGCATCCATTCACTTCTGCCTCAATTGCCACAATTCCCAAACCTTCAAACAAAGAAGGAAGAACAAAAAGGTCAAACGCATTATAGTATTTATAGGCATCATCCCTAACCCCTGTAAATACCACATTCTTATCAAGTTTCAATCTTGAAACTTTCTCTTTGATGCTTTTCATAAGATGACCTTCGCCAAGCAACATGAGTTTGCAATTTGGCTTTTCCCTTACAACATCTGCAAATACATCTATTAAAAATGTATGATTTTTCTGCGTATCAAAGCGACCTACATGCCCTATAAGAAATTCATCATCCCTGACACCATACAACTCCCTGATACGCTTGCGTTCTTCTTCATCAAAAGCAAACCTCTCCACTTCAATGGCATTACGCACAACGGTAAAAGGCTTGTCCCCAAACAACCATCTGCCCGCAACGTCAGAACATGCCATTCTATAAGTAGCATACTTGTTTATATTCTTTCTTGCTTTCTCCAGGAAGAACAATTTAATAGAGTTCGTCGATAGATGTTGAGTATTATGACTATGCGCTATGCGAACAGGAATGCCACATTCTTCTGCTATTTTCAGCACCCACGCCCCCATGGCATCCATGTGGGTATGGATTATCTTATAGTCACTATTCGTTATAATTTTCTTTAGTCGATGCACATAAGTAAAGGGATGCGTACTTTTCTTTGGTAGCACAAAGATTCGTCCTCCCATTTGTTTGATTTCCTCATCATAATACCCATACCCACCGGCATCATGAACAATAAAATCTATTTGGATTTTACTGCGGTCGAAATGACGATAATAATTCATCATGTATGACTCTATGCCACCACGATTCATCAGTCCGCCATTAACATATAGTATTCTGATCATAATTATTTATACGATATAGTTATCTTCCTCCAATCAAGACTCTGTATATCCTGTTTCCTGAAATTATATTTATGCAGGCAACAAGAAGAAGGAACACCAATACAGGCGTTATCAATTGTATTGAATTGATACATAAAAGATTATGAGGAAGTATTTTAAAAATTAATTTTTGAAATATGTTTATTATAAAGAAATGTGTGCAATAGATGAAAAACAATCCATGCATCCATTTTTTCTCCTTAAATTTCGTCAATGTCCATTTCGCAGGAAAACAGTCATAAAGCGCCCATACCAAAACAGGTGATAAGAAGCGAAACAAAAACATTCTTCTATCATCAAGATATGCTATTGCATACAGCCCAACCATTACCACAATGCAACCAACTGCAATTCTTCTTTGATAATTTTCAGTGGGGGTAATCATATATAACTTATTATAGCCAACATATGCACCTAGAAGATAAACGGGCAGCCAATGCCAAATGCTTTCATATTCCATACTGTATGACATGTTCAAAACCACCAAGCCCAAAATGCCAACAATCATAATAACCTTACTCTTTAGCATAACGTAGAATACTGGTGACATAAGGCAAAACACAATGAGGTCTTTTACAAACCAAAGGACAGTATATTTGCTGTTTATTATTGATAACAATATTCCTGCAACGTCACTTGGAACCGGTGGCATATTCATCATGGATGCAATGAAAGATATATGCGTCATCGCCCAGTAAATCCCTACAAAAATTATATTCCACAGTATGTATGGAATAACCAAAGACCTAATCCTGTTTCTCAATTTATCCTTTATCTTCGACATCGCTGAAATACTTTTGTAAAACAGCATTGCAGAAATGAAAAAGAACATAGGAACTCCAACTTGCGCAAATACTACTACTGCATGTATAAGTGCATAATCTCCCTCATTATTTATTCCTATCCTGTTTAAAGGTTTTGAATGGAGCATGACGATGACAAAGGTCAACGCTATATTCAATATCAAGACCTTATTATGAAAGTAATTACTTGATTCTTTTGTACCCATTATTTTCCAGCTAACCATTTAACGTTTGTGTTGATAAATTTTGATATTGGTAAAACTAATATGAGACATAACAATATTGAAATAACCCAATAAATATAATCCTCCCACAATAAGCTATTTGAAAGCAGTCTATTCTTCAAAGTTATAGGAATGAAAAGACAATAGTAATGTATTGCAAAGACCATAAGCGATAATTTTCCATATTCCATTATAATACTACAGATTTTAAAGTCACATGATATGTTTGCAGAAAGGCTGCATATCAATAATATTGAAGAAATGCTTCCCAAAAGGAATAGCAGACAATTTCCGTAATTCATTTCATACATTTCAACTTTATTAAAGTTGAAAGCAATAGAAAACAATGCCACAATTAATACCAATTGCCAATATCTTCTAACTAATTTGTTTATTATCTCTTTTGTTTTCATGTAGTAATTTCCACAGATAATAAAGAAAGCTGCTATTAAAGATGCATCTAATGACATGGGAAGTGGTTTGATTTCCCATTTACTATACGAAAGTCCTATTAATAGAAACATGATGCCGATAATCCATTTACCCCCCCATTTACATATTTAAATACAGGATAAATTAACATTTTAGCGAAAAACAAACAGGGTAAAAACCACAATACATGATGGTATTGAGAACCCCAACGCATACCTATAAAAATTCCAACAATATTATCTGTCACACTTCCTTCAAGCAATTCTTTGTGAAATATGACAGACATTGAATAATGGAAAGCTATGCTTATAAGATTGAAATAGAAATATGGCAATAACAAAGAGCGAAAGTTCTTTTTCAAATAAAGCTGAAACTCACACTTGCATTGTTTGCTAATAAACAGTCCAGATAGAAAAAAGAACAAAGGCATGTGGAAAGAATATATTATGCCATGCGGTATCTTGGGACAACAAGCATGTCCCATCACAACAAGAATGATCCCGATTCCTTTGGCTATATCCACCCAATTTTCTCTTTTACTCCCCATGTCCTCCAACCTCCATCCTTTTATTTTTCATTAATGTTGCTTGGTAGATAATTGGCAATGACAAAACAAAACAAACAAGAAAGTTTTGACGGATTCCTAATCCAAACCATGCAGAACTTAAGAATATACAGAAAAAAATACGAAACATAATAATAGGAATGGGTACATTCTTTTCGTGTTTTTGCGGTATAATATACTTTTTATAACCTCCTAAAAATATGAATAAACAAGTAATACCAATTAAGCCATAGGCGGACAACATAATTGGAAAATATGCGCCACCACCATCTATAATTCCGTTTTTTCCACTCACAATATCTTGAACTTCACTTGAAGCTAAATATATTATTGGCAAATGTTCATTATACCAATAACCTTGCAATCCATCACCAACACCTGTTATTGGAAACTTAAGGAATATTCTCATGTCATTAATAATAGTACTACTTCTCATCATTGTAGAATAATTCTCTGTATCTGTTATTTTTCCTAACAAAATGTATTCAAGTGATTCCTGATTGGTCGTTTTCCCTTGGAATTTCATATCTCCAAGCCCATAAGCAACTGCCACAGATAATCCTGCCAGCAATGAGCCAATCAAACAAGCTTTGTAGAAACCTCTATAACGTAAAATCATACATATAGTAACTGCTAAAACCATAGCAATTGACATAAGAACAGAAGAACTATTCGAAGTAATAAACAATGGAATAAACAAGACTAATAGTAAAAGGTCTTTATTCTTCCATACATTAAAGAAATTTGAATGAAGTACTTTTGCTATTAAATAAGGTATTATAAAAAGGAAAAGCGTTGCGACAGAAGAAGCTTCAGATCCAAAGAATTGCACACCACGTTCCAAATCTTCTGACAAAAACAATACACTTCCTAAAGCCCTGTATAAAGCAGTAAACAGACCACCTATCCTCAGTGATGCCAACTGTAAATACCCGACAAACAACAAAACATATATACTCTTACGAAAAATTCTTTCTGCTTGCCCCCATGTAATTAGATGTGTAAATGCATAAACGTTATAAGAAATATGCAATAAAACGACGATTCCAAATATTATCATACCTATGCAAGCTCTTAAGGTATTTTCCCCATAGAGTGGCCCTAATGGTATGAACAATATCAAAGCCATTGCAAATGTGTATATGCTTTGAAACCACGTCATTCTTTGCCATCCCCTTAACAAAGGAGGGATATGTTTTTTTCTTTTATTGAAAAACATCAAAAATAATCCAGGCCAAAAGAAAAAACAACTAAATATGTTGAACAGATAACTTTGAAGCGGTAAGTCATATCTCAGAAAATATCCTAATGGCAAGAAAAAAAGGTATGCCTCATATAATTTGAGCTCTAATCTATTATTCATTTGATAAACATAGTTTTATAAAATGAATTTGTCTTGACTATTCATAAGATACTTTAATTTTAAGTCAAGACATATTCAATCTCAATTTACAGATATACTATAAGTATAGGCTATTATCAACAACAATCCAACTATCACAAATAAGCGGGCATTCTTTTTTTATGTCTTTCACATCCCAATATTTTGGAACAAGAACTTTTTTTTGCTGATATTTTCCAAGGAAAGCGCCCCACCAAGAGAACGTACTGTTGGACATAATAAAATGTTTACAGCTGTAAAGTAAACGCATGTCCTCCGGCGAAGGATTGTTGTTATCAATAAAAACCAAGGGCACATTCACCTTTAGATTTTCTTTTACCCAAGGAATGTCATCAGAAAAAATGAAGAATACAGCCTCTTTCTCTATTTCTGCCATTTGCTTGATGCAAGCTTCATAATATTTTATGTTACATGCAATAAGTCCCAATGTGACATAATCGCCACGACGTATATGCACGCCAACAGAATTAGTTTTATTAATTTGCTTCAAGAAGCCTGCATTTGATTCGGATAAAGGGGTTTTCACCTTTATCACTTCCTTCAAATGATTTTCTTGTGACTTAACCATCTCTTTCCAAATCCATTGTCCATATATCAACATTGAATTTAATAAAGAGAAAGAAGGATTTTTATAATTAGCGAAATGACAACGATGAATACCGATAAAATTTATGAATGACTGATATAAGTTATCTGTATTTCTTTTGCTATCTCCATTTTTTAACGACTTACGATATCGTATATACAAATATGTTATAGGTAAATATAAAAGATAACGGTAACCAAAACGTTTAACCCTTCCTTTTTTTATCTTCTCTCTTTGCCAATCTTGTGGAATATCAAATGAGTCCAATTCAAATTCCCTGTATTCTATTGCTTCAGTTTTAAATTTTGATACATCATAAGATACCTTGCACCCATATTTACCTTGAAGGTACATTCCATATGCCAATTGAAAGAGTTGATTACCTAATCCTCCTTCAAATACTAATTTAATTTTTCTCATTGTCTTCTGCTTGTTCTATCATTTTATTAATTTTTTTACTTTCATGTAATTTTCTCTTAAAGAAAGACTTTAATCTAGATAAAGTGATTCTATGTCTATTTCGTTTAAATAAGCTCCACCAAAAAGAGAAAATAAAACCTGATGAATATTTTTTGATAAGTCGAATAGATATTTGAGGAATATCCAACAAGAATCTATTCGGTACTATCAGAAAATCTGTTTGTTCTGAATACTCTTGGGGAAATTCCATATTCCTTTTAAGAAAATGGATATACATATACTCATCGTTTTCTATATGTCCATCAATTATACTATGAGAATATAAATGTCCTTTTTCCCAAGTAAAAACTCTGTTACGATTTTTTGCCATATCTCGACCTTCAGCATAGCTAAGCATAAACTTAGGAGACCATGGCATTATATCAGCAAAAATTAAATCTTTACAGGTTTTCCTCCCTTGCTGATCAAAGATATGTCCTATGTGGAGTTCATCGAAATAACAATTTCCTGATGTTTGGAATATCTTCTTGTATATATATTCCCCTTCTAATGATTTTTTATAAAGTGAATTGATTTCTGGAGTATTTCTATATACAGTGGAATGTCCTAAATACCCTATACGATCAAATTTCTCCAATCGTTCTTCGGTCAAAAAACTTCTGATATCTCCCCAAAACATATCAATATCACAATATCCCCAAAAATCATACTCCTTTATGTTTTCAGAAAAGATATCACCATATGCGACTCTGTAGTCACACACTTTATAAGGATAAATAAGTTTTATAGAAAAATCATACTTTGCTTGTATGTGCTTCTTCAATTCCTCAAATGACATATAATAAACATGAACATTCTGAGGATAATCATATTCCGTTTTGTCATCTGTCAGTATCATCCAATCAATCGTTGGATTATACTTACAAGATAACAACCACATTTTGAAGAAGTCAGGAAAAATCCCAAAATATGGGACTATATATATTATTTTTTTCATTATTCTATTATTCGTTTAAGTTTTGCAGGGACTCCTGCATAAAAGCCATTGGAACGACAATCTTCAGTAATTACACTTCCTGAAGCTACAACGCATCCTTTTTTATTGTTACACCTGGACACACTACAATATTTGATGGAATTATTTCTAATGATGCTATATCATTCATTAGCCATTTCTTTATCTTTTTTTTCATAATACTCTTTGAGTTTATTTATATCATTCATCAATCTCCAGTTCTTCTTAAACCACTCAATATCATTATTCCACCACTTAATACGAAGAAGAAATTGAATAGTCTCCTCATCATAGCGAAACCTTATAACTTTTGCAGGGACACCACCAACTATTGCGTATGGCGGAACATCTTTTGTAACAACTGCACCAGCAAGAACTATAGCACCATCTGAAATCTCAACTCCGCCACAAATGAAAACATCTTGCTGAATCCAAACATCATTGCCGATTTTCAATGGCTTCAGATATTCCTTGAAGACATTTTCTGTTGCAAATGTTACCCCACATTGTTTTGATGTACTATAAAACATAGGACTTACAGCCGTATAGGGGGGAGTAAACGGATGTGAACCAGGGTTGTATTGAACATAAGGCGCAATACAACAAAAGCGACCTATCACTCCACCTATATCAGAGTCATGTCCGATATATGTCCCATATCCCATAAGAGAACCACTAAATGTAGAATTATTACTCAACTTATTGGCTCCCTCGAAAACGGCTTTGGGATTAATTCTACAAGAAGTGTTTTGAATAATAATTTTGTCACCGTACCGCAACTTTACTTTCAGTAAGTTCATAAAATTGCGAAACCAAGTCGTCAGTCTGTTTTTAACTAATTTTTGTATCATATGTCTATTTTAGATTTTAATTTCATTAGTAAATTTCGTCGTGTCTGTTTATTGAACATAAACAAGAAATTGACCATTAGCGCAACTATTCCTAAAACGAATCCATTGCCCATTAACCTAAACCAATTGTCTAAAGAAAGATTAGGTATGACGAAAGAAAAGATTATTATCAAGAGGATTGTACTTATAACCATCCGGAATGAGACCTTGTAGAAGGTGCTGTATGGAACATTCAGGTAAGACGCAGCATAAAGAGGAAGAAATGCTAATACCAAGACCAATGTCAGTAAGGAGCAAACCACACAAATCGTTATCAATTCAGTATGGAATAGTTGTGATAAGGCAACAACCATAATTACATTTAATATACCGAGCGCAAGTTGAACTATGGCAGGCTTTGCTACTTTATTTGCTGCTATATTAAGATTCGTGATAGACCATAAACAACCCACGAAAAAATGTGGAACAACAGTTATTGCAGATAATACAAACAATTGGTCAGCATCTTCGGATGGAACCCAAAGTTTAAAGAAATATTTGCATAGACAGATAAATACAACTAAAATGGAACAGGAGAAGAAACCAATCATTGATTGCGCTTTTTCCATGTCATGCAATAATTCTTCTTTATTACCCTTTGCATAACTATATGTCACGGTAGGAGCAAAAACTCCTACCAACATAGATATAATACCATTAATAAATATTGGTACGGTGTTTACTATGGAATAAATACCACCTGATGCTGCACCATAAATAATATTCGCCATGATAAGCGAAGAACTAGCCAGCAATAACGAACCTATGGCGTTTACCGAATTCCAACTTCCTGACGAAAGAATGGTCCTTACATGCTTTTTTGAAAAATCACGGATTGAGATATGTATATCTGACAGCAGTTTTTTAAAATAATATTGCTGAAAAAACGATTCAGAAACAGCTACAACTAAAGCCACTACACCAACATATACAATAGTCGGTGTGAAGAACTTAAATAAAGAATAGAAAAGAACAATCTTCAAAATTCCGGAAACAAGTTGCATTACAGATCTAAGATCTATTCGATTCTTTACAAAAGTGGCGACACCAAAGACAGAAGACACGATGTTGACCAACATTGAAGCAAACACAAATGAAAACAACAATCGTATGGATGCCACTATGTTTACTGGAACATTCATTATTCTATCCAAAAACACGACTATCAAAACCATAGGGACAAGAAGTATCGCTCCCATAATAATGTTTGAAAACAATATGGATGATACATATTTTCTTGCGTCATCCATTTCTCCTTTTACAATGGAAACAGTCACAAACCTACTGGACATTGAATTGAGCGCATTTGTCAATATGCACATGTAAGCCACAAAATTATTAGCTATGGGATAAAAGCTATATGTTTCCTTGCCAAGTGTATTGATAAGATAAGGTGTCAATACGAAAGCTATTAGGATATTGGCTGAATATGATACAATATTAGCACTTAGATTAATAAATAGCCTTTTATTACTATTTGGATTCATCTGCATCTTTTTATAAAGGGTTTCCTGTCATTGCATCTTTCCAATCTTTTGCAGCTTCATTTTTTAATAACCTACGCAGATATTCGCCCCAATCAGCCCAGCATACTGCTATTTTTGACAATGGCGAGTTACCAAAATGCTTTCTCCTTAAATAGTGGCGATTATTGATAATCATATAGGTGTGCTTGCGTGACGGAATGCGCCATTCTTGAGTTACATTATGCTTCACAATCACCAAACTAGACATTATACATTTCAAACCTTCATTTTTGGCTTTTTTGAAATATGAATAAGAAAAGTCAAGGTCTTCAGCATAAGCATAACTTGTTAAATTTTCATCCCATTTAAGATTCCACTTTTTTATTAAAGCAACTCGATAAACAGAAAAAAATCCCATAGCCCATTCTGTAGAAGTTTCTTTTGTTATATATTCAGGGAAACGCCCATACATGGATTTTACGACGTGTCCGATATTGCGTTTCCTCCAATTCTTTTTCCAAAAGAGAAATCCTATCAAAGAGCGATGTTTGCTATTAAATCCCTCATTTACACCAGCAAGCATTGCAATCTTTTCATTAGAGAAAATATTAAGTATGGAAGATAAAGTATCAGGCTTAACATCTACATCATCATCCATTTGTATTACTAAATCTCCATGCACATAAAGCATACCTGTGTTTCTTGCTTTTGTTAATGAAGGTTCATCATTATGTACATATTTGCAGTTGACACTCTGTTTTTCTAAAAATTCTTTAGTTGCTTCTATTTCTGTATTATCTGAACTCTGATCAACTACTATAACCTCTAATGGTAGCACCGTACTTTGAGCAATATATAAGATTGTTCTTTTAAGTGACTCCAATCGGTTCATTGTCGGTATTACTATAGATACTGTTTGCATTTTGTTTTATTTTTTATAATTCCATCTTAGCATCCAAGGGCAAAATTTATTTATAATATTATATTGTGATGGTAAAGTCTCAATTCACGGAATATTTTAATAAAAAACTTTTTTCCTTTTTCTACCCTCACACCCTCACAATTCGTCTGAAACGCCCTGTTTATCGGGGTTTCAGTGGTGAGGGCTGATGTGAGGGTGTGAGGGCAAAATAGCTCAAATTGCTGTCACCAGGGAGAAAAGCCCGATGTCTTTGCCGAACACTAATCGAACGAATAACACAAATCTTTTTAGGCTACTGGACCAGTATATTCGTTAGATCCTATAGATTACTTCCCTTCGGTCAGTGGGTCTTCGACAAATATAGTGTTCAACTTGCCTCTGTCGCCTCATCATAAATAACATCCGGAAATAAACAACAAGTATTCTTAGCTATTCGTTTGTTATTATCTGATGTTTGGTTTGACATTAAATATATGTTTTACGTTTTAATTGTTTATATGTATTGCGTTAAGCTGCACAAATCAACGAACCTTAAAATGTGTTTACGGTTAACAGAAATGTATTCCAAAGTCCTCTCCCCAACGCATTTAATATGACACAGCTCGTATACAACGACACCACCGTCATAAAGAGCATTCGGAAGTAAAGAAGCAAAGTATTCTTAGCTATCCGTTTGTTGTTATTTGATGATTGAGACATATTCTTTAAAAATATAAATCCTCCTCGTGCGTATAATAAACATCATTGCTAAACACAGAAATTGGATTTGCTGGTATAGCGTCCAAAAACTCTTGCTTAGTAATAGGTAAACCATTCCAAAAAGACTCCGTGAACTCATCTTGAGAATCGATGTAGCGTCTGACATCCTCATTTTTCTTTTTTGACAAAACATGTATGTAATGAATTATGAAGTATGATAAATCATCGGCTCTTCGATTGTTGAGTTTGTCAAATGATTCAAAAATTCTTTTCACTACTTTATAAAAGGTATTTTCTGGTATCAGAATACAAACTTTAGACGAAAGGATGGCAAAGTCATCCTTGTTTTTGGAATAATCAAAACAGTCCTTGCTTAATGGGATAAATATTTTATTCTCAGCAACTCGTCTTGAAGCACGTCTCGACACATTTATTATCATCCAATTTGACTTGTCTACCTTTTCTTTACGCTTCCAACAGATACACAGCTTACGGTGGATTCTATCTCCATTCAAAGAAGAAATTTCAAAATCAGAATAGAAAAGATTGTCCACATAGCTTGTTGTATATTGATTAGGGAACACACACTCTAAAGCATCATTTGCACAGAAACTCTCAGTACACTCTCCTAAAATCTTCATGGCTGTATGCGAAGACTCTTTAACCTCTCTCATGATGTCTGTTGCAGCATTGTATGCTCTGTTTTCTATCGTCCATACCTTATTAGGAAAATCATTTAAACTTAAAAGTTTGCGAGCTGTTTGGTCCTCTATTGTTAAAAAGGCGATTTCCTTGGCACACTCATCAAAAATTTCTTGTGACAAGATGCAATTACGCCCATAGTTATCTTCTACAATTTTGTTGAGAACATAACTAATTTCTGCAGAAGCCCAAGTCAAAGAATAAGAAGCCGTCAAATCCCGAGTTTGATCATCAACGATTTTCAAGAAAGAGCGATAGACCGCACGAAGCATGTTATCATACTTGTCACCTCTCTCTATATTGGTACGAGCAACATTGGTATATGGCGCATTTTCCCCGAAACAATTTGCTATTGAAACATAGGCAAAATTCTTAAAGCCTGGGGTATTTGATGTTACTCTAATACCTTCTATACATGTACCCACAAGTGGAGTATCACTAGAAATATCAAAATCATGATTATCGCATAATCTCCAAACTTTTGTCAAAGGGTCTTTTTTAAGCAAAGAGGTAACTTCGACTCCATTTTTTCTCACAATATCAACCTTATAATTGGCATCAGATTCCATGATGCCTTGGGAGGCTAACTGAGCATAAATGTAATCCTTGGCTGAGTCGAATCCAACTTTCTCCTCTTCTCCATCCACACTATAAGTAACTTGCATTGACGGAAGGACAATCCATTTCTTGACAATAGTCTTAAAATCTTTCGTATCAATCGAAGGACGAAGACGAAGAATGAACGTAGAACCATGCTCGCCATCTAAAATTTCGCTATTAGTTCTTTCTTCACGCATTATAAAGTTTCCATGAAGATCTTTTATCTGCAGTAAGCGTGTAACTCCTCCTACTTCTTTTGTATAAATATCAACATCATCGCATACCATAAAGCATGTAAGTAATCCTATTCCAAAATGGCTTATAGAATGGAATGATGGATGTTCGTTGATAAAATCTGGATCTTGATAGCGAGAACATCCTACACGTAAAAGATGCTTGAATATTGAATCTTGGCTCATACCAGTTCCATTGTCCTGTACCTTTAATTCTCGTTTTACTTTATCATAGCAGATTTTTATCTTGGGTTCATAATGAGCTGTAGACTTTAATGTGGAATTATACAAACGGCAAGCATCTATGCCATTCTGCACTAATTCACGCAAAACAACCGTAGTATCATTGTAGAGCGTATGTCCCATTAATAAGTCAAGAATTTTCTTTTTATCAATCTCGAAGTACAATTTTCGAGTTTCAAATCCTTTTCCGACAATTTTATCACGGTTTATGCCTATCCATGGATAATTATAATCTTTTGTAGTTCTTCCCTTTACCTTATCATAAATGTGATGATTCTTCTCTATTTCTTTTTCTGCATAGTTCAAATAGGAGTCGAATGAGAAATAAGCAACAGGATCATAGAAACAAGCTTGAATCTCAAACTTAGTCGGTTGTTTTGTCTTATCAATATTTCCTTCCTCATCCTTGTCATAATATATATTTACTTGCTTTACTGAGTGTTGCTTTACCCATTCTGTTTGACTAAATGGATCTTTGACATCTATCACATTATATTCAGTAGAAGGCGTCCTGTCATGCGTAATATGAAGCAAATCCGCTGTTCTCAGCAATAAAGAGACATACAGCAAGTTGGATGTTTCTTCATCCGAAGAACCAAAAGCCTTATTGACATCCAATGCATCTATATCCAGATCATCAACTTGATGTGATTCACAAATCAATGCCAAAGATTCCTTTAATTCATTATCAAAACCTTTTAGCATCTCTGATAATTCTGTTTGAAAGCCATTACTCACAATATCACCCGTATTCTCTATCCATGACTTGACACGCCTACCATGATTGTGCCGAACAAATTCCTGATATATAAATCGCTCTCGGTTATCAGAGGGCATAGCCAATAGTTTGTCTTTCAAATCATCCTTACTCAACAAAGCTGTCTTAAAGTCAACATATTCACTGTTTGAATCCCTTGCCTCATATTCTTCCTTGCTTACAAACATACCCATGTCGTGGAAATAAACGGCAAGAGTTATCATCAACCAATCTGCTCCTGTCATTACCTCTTTGGTTTGTGAGGGTATGATCTTATCTAATAAGTTTAACACACCATTCACATGAGAAATATCATGTTTAGTATATTCATCAAAAATGCCATTTGCGCCTATCTTTGACAAAATAACAGCAAGTTTATCTTTAATCAATGGTAAGTTTATACCTTGGAAAGCAAATAACTTTACTGCTTCCTCAGCTTTTTTCTCAGCAAAACAATTTAATTCCATAGCTTATTCTATTTCATCAGTGTCAATTTTTGATTTATAAGGGGTAGTTAACTCAAAAGAAACTATACAATTTGAAAAATAATTAAGAAGCATTTCTGAAAATCGACCATGATAAACAGAATACTCCATCATAGTCATTTTAATTTCTTTCCTACCCAATATTCCAAATTCTAGTATGTCATCTTTATATATAGGAGTAAACCAAGCCTTATTCTTCCATTGTGAAGCAGAATGAGTAAAATCCCCTTCTTCATCATACTCCCATGTATCAATCTCTTTATTGTCAATCTTTCTTTTCAATACCGCCAATATGACAGCAGGAGCGATTGACACTTTTAATTTTATTGCCATATTTTATTTTTCAAATAATTGCTTCAAAGCATTAATGAATTTTGTAAAATCTACATTATTTATAATGTCATCACACAATCCGGTTACAAAAATATCCTCAGAGGTACCAATCGAAGCCAAATGCTTTATCAATACCCCATAAAAATTTTTATTATTGTCGGTAGCACCCTCCAATGTACCTTTATTATATTCGGCAACAATATCACTGAGAGACGAAACTATAAAATATTTGTCATTTATAATACGTCGTAAAATAGGGTTAGTATTTTCTTTTATCACTGAATACAAAAATTTCTCCACACTTAATATTGGCAAGAACAAATGAGGTAAATTCTTTTGTGCTTTATTCAGTTTATCTTGCATATCTCCATCCAAAACTGAGACAATCTTGACATTAGTACCAAGTATTTTTTTTGAATAAAGTTCCTTATGTAATTCCAACACATTATCAGCTCCACCAACTGGGACACAATGAATAAGTTTACTACTTCTTAGATTATTCATAGAAAGTACTCGATTAACAACCAATTGTGCAAGATAATCCTCAACTAAAAGTAAAAAGTCTGGAGAAACATTACTATAAAGATCACGAATAAGATAGCTAGGATAGCAATTGGATTCCAATGTAAGATTACCATTATCATTATTTAATCTATACAAGGAAGATGGTTTCATACGCCTTATTACTTCAGGAGAGTGACTTGACAAATAAATCACCAAATTAGAATGCTCATTTACCAATTTTTGTAAATATTCCATAAGGCGATTGATTGCAATAGGATGCAAAGCCAATTCTAATTCGTCTATAAGAACTAATACTTTCTTATCTACAGGAAGAGATCTACGCTCTATAGAATTGTAAAGAAAGTGGAGTAAGGATATCAGTAGACATTCTCCAGAACTCATTCGATATTGACTAATTAAACTATCACCGACACGTATAAAATATGGTCTATTATTTATTCCTAACTCCTCTGCAACCTTTTTGTTTTTAAGACGCATAAGTGTTCTATAATGCGTCAAATCACCATGAATGATGTAACTTAACTGTTCCTTTACTTGTTGATCAGCATCAGCTATTTTTTCTTCTGTAATTTTACCTTCTTGAATCATTTGCTCAATATTGGTAGAATCTTCAAATCTTGTTCCATAGAACAAACTTCCTTCATACATTCCATTGTATTTGAAGGATTGTCCTTTAGATATTAAATGACGTGATGAATTCCAACACCATTTTTGTACAAGCCCCCCAAGTCGATATTCTACAAAAGAGTTATTATCAATATCACCATCTTGCAATTTACGTAATTGATATTTAGACAACAACTGAGCCATGCACAACATCAAGGAGCTTTTTCCACAAGCATTTGCTCCAACAAACGTATAAATACCATTATCAAAAGGAACTTCAAGTTCCGCTTTCTTGATATTTTTTATATGCAAGATATTAATCTTTAAAGTTTCCATCTATTCGTAAGCACTAAATTACTCCCAACCCCTTATAAACGGGGGCTGGAGAGCCATTGATTATTTTTGTTTTAACTTTTGTTTGTTTGAATTTACCGTGCAACAGCACTGGGGAGAAACTTTTCGTAGTCCTTCTCACCCTCTATAAGTTTGCTAAATACATAAATAAAATACTCCTTCACATTGAGACCAACATTCTTGCATGTCTCAATGAGCGTATGGTATTTCAAGGCTGACTCTATGCCATCCTCACTACTGAAAAACAATGAGTTTTTCCTTTTCACCGTAAATGGACGTACTGCACGTTCTGCGAGCATATTGTCTATTGTAAAACGACCATCGTTTCGATACTTGATAAGGTCTTTCCAATTGGATGTCACATAAACCAACGCCTTGCGCATCATGTCGTTAGTACTCAATTTAGGACATAGCCCTTTGTATAGGCACTTTTGCAAGTGCCTATATATTGAGATGTTAAAAATTTCACTTGTTTATTGACTATTTCATACATTTTACAAACATGTGATTTTCGGCTGCACTCGGCATAGTTAAAACAAGTTTGGCTCTGCGCTCGTTTGCATGAAAATTCTTCGCTCGGCAATCTGATAGCAAGCTTTCATTGTTCTCACTTATCGAAAAAGTTTCATACTTTTTCTCGCCATGGCAAAGTTCAAGCAAGCTTGCTTTGCTCATGACTTATCGAAAAAGTTCCAAATCTTCACTGCTGTACATAATCAAATGTTTTAAATTTAGCAGCGAAGTTAATTTTTTCGAATTTAAGCCCTAATTTGAGTGCTTACCTCATTTTGTTGAATGGTGCTTATTTTCAGACGGTGGTGGAGGTGGTGTTGTATATTTGTAATCAGGAATACTACTACCATTCCTCAACGTAGTACCAATTCTACTTGGCTTTTCTGTATTTATAATTTTACTCATAATCTTTTCTATTTTGTATTATACATTATAGTTACTTTTAATATATGTTGCAGTTTCTTGATTGGCATATTCTATATCGCATTTCTGCGGTGCACAATTCATGTCATCACCAAAGAAACAAACTTTTTCTGCTTCTGCCTTCAAATTGAAATATTGATCGGCAATTTCATCTGTTGTCAGTGCTTTATAGTCAATATTGAAAAACAATCGTTCAAAACGCCTGTTTATGTCGTGAAGAAGTTTGCTCTTCTCATTCAAAGTCCTTATATATTTTGAATATGGAAAGTAGGGCTTGACAGCTTGTATTACTTGGGTTATGGCGATCATGCCTGCCCAAAGTTGAGGCACAATCTGCCATATTGTCCATGCGGCAATACTACTTGATGAAACGATTGCCAAACAAATATTTATGCGTTTATCGTATTTCTGATAACGCATTATCATAGCGTCTATCACGTATGCCTTGAAAACGAAATTACTTAAACTTCCCCAAACTCTATTTCTCATTTTCTATATGTATCAAAAAGCTAATGTATCTGTTGGAAACACTTCTTTTATCTCATCTCTTTTATAAGGATATTCATTGAAGAAAGTTAAAGTAGACATATTCGTATAAAGTACTGCTTCGCCAGTGTAACCTAATCGATTTTTTGCAACAATTATCAATGCTTTGTTACGCATGTCGTTACCTTTTTCGTCTTGATAGATATGATAGTATTCTGGTCTATGTACAAAGCAAACCACATCACTATCATCGCAAATAGTTCCGCTATCTCTTAAGTCCGTCAAGACAGGTCGATGTTCAAAACGCTTATCGTCTTCCGCATTTCTATTCAACTGAGATAGCAATACGATTGTAATGTTGAACTCTTTTGCCAAGGCTTTTAATCTCCTCGTTATATAGTTCAACTCCAGGTATCTGTTTTCTGTGAAGCCTGTTTTTGCAAAAATCAATTGTAAATAGTCGATGAAAACGACCTTTATTTGATGTTCTTGTACCGATTCTTCAACAGTTTTACAAATGTCATCTATAGTGTAAGTCGATTTTGTATCCAGATAAATTGGTGAGTTTACTATTCCAGATACTCCTTTGTCCAATTTTTCCCATTCTTCTGCAACCAGTTGCCCATTAAGCAATCCTCTATACTTTATGTTAAGCGTACATGCAATAAGTATATTGGTACACAACTGCTCTGTACTCTCTAATGAAATATACAGCGAAGGAATATTCTTTTCAATTGCAAGATTCCTCAACAAATTAAAGGCAAAAGCTGTTTTGCCCATACCTGTTCGTCCTCCTATAGTGACAAGAGTACCTTCAACAAGTCCACCAAGAACTTCATCAAGTCTTTCAAAACCTGTTGACAATCCAATCAGATGGTCAGGGGTTGCCTCCTGTATTCTTTTTACAGAATTATATATAGTATCTTTTATTTCTTTCATGTGATTTACTTTTTTATAACACCTCGCTCACGCTCACCTCATCCATAATCTTGCGCCACAAGTCCTTGGTCATGGCAATGGTGGGTGATATAATGAAACTATAATATTGCTTCTTAGAACAGATATTCATATTGCGACAATATCTCCTGATAGTCATTTTCGTATCTGGTCTTGTCGTTAGGACTGATATGAGGACTTTTGATAATCTGTTCCATTTCTTGGAGTACCTTGCCTCCTTCACGCATGATGGGGTCGAGGTTTTCCTTGAATTGCTCGATAAATGGGGCATAGTAGTAGCCTATCTCCTTGATGATAAAGGTATAGGTATTCCATGCCTTGTTGATGTCCATGCGTTTTTGTGCCAACTCTGCCAACACATATTCTCGCAGGTAGTCGATGTTTTCGGCCTGGACAGCGACCTCATTAGCTGTTTTCACAGGGTGGAAGTAGCGGTCGATGATGGCTTCTCGCTCTTGCAGATTACGCTGATAGAATGGATTGGTATCTGTTATTGATGTGCCGTTTGGCTCCACTTCCTCAAAGTGCTCGGCATGGACACCTGCAATGGTAACGCTGATACCACCTACATCCATCACAAGACGACGATCTCGGTTGATGCGGATGACATAGCCTTCCAATCCTGCCAATTCTCCACTGGTGATACGGAGCAGGATGCGGTTGCGGGCATAGTAATGGAATGGTTTAAGCAGGAAACGGATGCGTTCAGGCTCTGTCTCGTTGACACGCATGAATGGTCGCATCTGTGAATCTTTAATTTCTGCCACTTTGCCTGTGCTACAATTCTTGCACAGATGAGTGCGAGGGAATTTCTTGTCAAGATAGGTTTGTATCTCTTCGGGAAAACCTTGGAAGAAGACAAGTCCGCTGACAGTCGGTATTTCTTTGTGCTGCACTTTCTGCTTGCCCATTCTCTTGAAATACCTTATAGTTTTATGCACAAAATATGTTCTACCGTCTTTGGTCAACTGCGCTTCCATGCCCTTCACTTTGCTATGATGCACAAAGAGATACGACCATGTGGTTCCGTCCGATTGAAGACACTTCTTTACCTCTGAACCAGTCTTTACGTCTGGCTCAGTAAAGTGGTTGCCCTCTGGAGAAACACGTTTCTCGTCGGCTGTAGAAAAAGAATTCGTACCATCCGGTTTCATAAATTCTGCTCTACTTTATGTAATTAGCTACAACCATACATGATAGTTGTGAAAGCCTAGTCAATTTGTTATTGTCGTGCATAATCTTAATCGTATTTATGAGTATCAGACATTACAGCTTTTGCATATGTATTTTACATTCGTTACGCTTTCTTCTTATAAAAGAGCGAACTCGCTACAAAAATACGAAAATTAGTTGGATTACATGTCAGATTTTATCATTTTCTGTTAGTCATTCTAAAAAAATCACGCAAATGTTTAGCAAATCTGCCTTGAATGATTTCTGCAAGTGGCAGATTTGCACTTGTTTCGGCTGTTTTTGCTCTTTTATAAGAAGAAAGCGTGAAATTTGCTAAACATTTCCCCCATCATTTCTGGATGGTGTAAATGCGACCATTTATTTACAAATCTTTTAAAATCTTTTGATAAAATCCTCACGCTCAGCAATCTGAAAACTAGTTTTCATTGCACTCGCTTAATCGGATTTTTCTTATAATCCGTGCATTGGCTTCGTTGATGGTTGCCATGTCTAACGACTGTAAGTAAATCTGTGTGGTCTTGAAGGAGTTGTGCCCCATACCCTCGCTGATGGTGGCTATCGGTATGTTCATGTGCAAGGCTACGCTTGCCCATGTATGGCGTGCCACGTATGTGGTGAGCGGTATCTTCAAGCCTACCATCTCACCAATTTTCTTCAGGTTATAGTTGGTGTTGTGCTCCACCTTGCGGTATGCGGTGTATGGAGAGGATTCCTTGCCTGTCAGGATGGGTAGCAGATAAGGAGAGTCCTTGGTTTGCTCGGCATATTTGTCGATGATGGTTTGCATCGGTTTCATCCACTCAATATTGAGATTTTGGTGGGTCTTGCGACGGTTGTAGCTTACCATACTACATTTCAAGTCTGTCTTCTTCAGAAACGCCATATCTACGAATGCCATTCCACGCAGATAGAAACTGATAAGAAACAGGTCTCGTGCCTTGTCAAGGGAGAAACCTCTTGGCAAGTCCAATTTCTCTATCTTGCGAATTTCCTTGACAGTAATGGCACGTTTGGCAGTTCTCACGTTAGCGGTCTGCACGTGAGAAAAGATATCATTGGGTGGAGCTTGCCCTGCTTCCACCGCCTTGTTGTAGAGGGTGCGGAGGGTTCGCAGATAGAACGCTACGGTGTTTTGTCCGACACCTCTGTTCCATAGCCATGCTTGATACATTTCCATCATCTCGCTTGTCATTTGTGAGAAGGTAAGGTCTTCATTGCCACGAAATTCCATGAAACGGTTGGTAGCACTGACATAGTTACTCTTGGTGCCGATGCACTGCATTTTTTCTTTCTTGACTATCTGCTGGCGAAAGAAAGCAAAAACGCTCTGGCTCGATGGCAGTTGCTGTATCTCCTTGGCTATGTCGTCAATGGTATAAGAGATGCCATCTGCATCCTTATCACGGATGATACGCTGCATCTGCTTCATCTCCCAATCTATCTGCGACTGGATTAGCTGTAGATGTGCCTGTCGGTTGTTGCGGTTAGAAACAATGATAGCCGACTTCTTGTCGTTCCACTCCTCTGGAAAGACATGATAGTCGGTACTAATCCAGCGCAGACTACGCTGATGGATGAGGTGATAATACAATGTGCCTTCCTTTCCTGGCACCGAGGATGCACGGAACTTTACTTTTACTGTTGCCATAATGCTAACTTTTTTATTTGTGAATAATGTTGCTTTTTAGTTATTTACGCCTTATTTATATATGTAAGCAACGGTATGGCAAGTATGTTTCTTTCGCCTTGCTCTATTTTCTGCAAGAGTCGGTCCTTGGGGAATTTTCCATTCCCTAATATCTTTTTAGAACTTTTAAAAACACCAACAGATAGTATCTGATTATAAATACGTAATTTTGCGCCACAAATAATGGTAAGCAAAAAAGATATGAAAAGAAATCTTATGTACGCTGCACTCTTGGCTGCAGCATTGATGGTGTCTTGCAATGGCAAGAACACCGCACAGAACGAAGTGAACACCGATTCGACAAGCGTAACTGACACAACAGCTGCCGAAAGCGTAGACCTCGCTGCCGTTGCCGGCACATACGAGGGCACACTGCCTGCAGCCGACTGCCCGGGCATCAAGACCGTGCTCACTATCAACGCCGACAGCACATATCAGCTGCAGCAGGACTATATCGACCGCAAGGATGGTCACGACGAGGCAAGCGGCGTGCTGGAGGTTCTCGACAACAGCGTACTGATGCTTGTTCGCCCATCGAGCGGCGAGCACACTTTCTACAAGGTTAAGGACAACAGCAGCGTAATTATGACCGACTCGCTCGGCAATGAACCTGAGGGTGAAACAGCCAAACTGTATGTGCTGACAAAGAAGTAAGCCGAACGTATGAATATTCTCGAACTATCACAAACCCGCTTCTCGGCACGCAAATATACTGACGAGCCGATAAGCGACGACGACTTAGCATACATCCTCGAGTGCGTGCGACTGGCTCCGTCGGCTGTCAACCGCCAGCCGTGGAAGTTTGTCGTCGTGCGCAGCAAGGAGGCTAAGGAACAACTCTGGCAGGCGTACAACCGCGATTGGTTCCGCACTGCTCCGCTCTACATCGTGTGCATGAAGAACAACAGCGAGTGCTGGACACGCCGCTACGACGACAAGCAGCACGGCGACATCGACGTGGCTATCGCTACCGAGCATCTGTGCCTCGCTGCTACCGAACGCAACCTCGGCACTTGCTGGGTGTGCAATTTCGACACCGACGTAATGAGCCGTCTCTTCCCTTCTGCCGACTTCGAGGCTGTGGCAATCATCCCCGTCGGACATATCGCCGAGGATTGTCCGCGCGCCGAAAAGAAGCGTAAGGCTATCGCAGAGATTGTTGAAGAAATCTGATTCTTCAAGAACAGCACGCTATAACAAGATTCATAATAAGACAAACATTTTGAACCTGGTAAAAATACCGTTGGTTCAAAATGTTTGTTTTTTTATTCTGGTTTATGGTTAAAGAATCCAATGAATTCATCAAAATCATCAATAATGCGATCTATATTAGGATTATTGCGGTTCACGATAAGAGCTATAAAGTTTACTGTATCTTCAGCGATAATGGAAGATACTTTCAGCACATACATCGTTATAAATACCAAACTCATAAGCTCCATTTTCCCAAATACTCTGGTTAACGTCAAAACAAATGCGATATTGCACTCCATAATCTGTATGGAATGCATATTCATTGCCGTTACTTCCAGTTTTCCATAATGCATATGGAGAAATAATATTCAAATGATTGAGATCAAGAATTTCCATATCGCGTTTCTACTTCTGCACGTAATTCTTTGAGTTCGTTTTCCGTCTTCTTCAACCATTCACGCTTTCTATCGCGCATTTTTATAAATGCAGCCATAGCTTCTTCACGACTATTGTATTTAACAGCTTGATATTTCATAAAACTCCTTTCGTATCTATATTGCACTACGCAAAGCTAACAATAAATTTCTTTATATCCAAACATTTACGAAGGAAAAACAAAAAAAGAGTCCCTACTCCACTGCGGAATAGGGACTCTTTCTGTGTCTTATTCAATCTGTAATTTCGGTCTGATTACATCATGCCACCCATGCCCGGGTTGCCCATCGGCATAGCCGGAGCCTTCTCCTCTGGCTTGTCGCAGATGATGCACTCGGTTGTGAGGAACATGCCTGCGATAGAAGCAGCGTTCTCAAGAGCTACGCGCTCCACCTTAGCCGGGTCGATGACACCTGCTGCGCGGAGGTCTTCGTAAGCGTCCTTGCGAGCGTTGTAGCCGAAGTCGCCCTCGCCCTCGCGAACCTTCTGAACGACAACAGCCCCCTCACCACCGGCGTTCTTCACAATCTGGCGAAGCGGCTCCTCGATAGCACGACGCACGATGTTGATACCAGTCTGCTCGTCAGCGTTCTCGCCCTTGAGCTCTGCAAGCTCCTTCTGAGCGCGGATGTATGTTGTGCCGCCACCAACGACAACGCCTTCCTCCATTGCTGCACGTGTAGCGCAGAGAGCGTCGTCAACGCGGTCCTTCTTCTCCTTCATCTCTACCTCGCTGTTAGCACCTACGTAGAGAACGGCTACGCCACCGGCGAGCTTTGCAAGACGCTCCTGCAACTTCTCCTTGTCATATGCGCTCTTTGTGTTTGCAATCTCACTCTTAATCTGAACAACACGGTCAGCGATGAGGTTCTTCTGTCCGCAGCCGCCTACGATAGTGGTGTTGTCCTTAGAAACGGTAGCCTTCTCGCATGAACCGCAGAGGTCGAGTGTAGCCTTGTCGAGGCTCAAGCCCTTCTCCTCGCTGATTACAACGCCACCAGTCAGAGTAGCGATATCCTCGAGCATTGCCTTACGACGGTCGCCGAAGCCAGGAGCCTTCACAGCGCAGATCTTCAAGCCTGCACGCAGACGGTTCACAACGAGTGTGGTGAGTGCCTCAGAGTCAACGTCCTCAGCGATGATGAGCATCGGACGACCGCTCTCTGCAGCCGGCTGCAGGATAGGCAGCAGGTCCTTAACGCTGCTGATCTTCTTATCGTAGATGAGGATGTACGGGTTGTCCATAACGCACTCCATCTTCTCAGAGTCGGTTACGAAGTATGCGCTCAGATAGCCACGGTCAAACTGCATACCTTCTGTTACGCCGATGTTTGTGTCGCGGCTCTTGCTCTCCTCGATGGTGATTACGCCGTCCTTAGACACCTTGCGCATTGCGTCAGCCAGGAGCTTACCAATCTCCGGGTCGTTGTTAGCAGAAACGGTTGCTACCTGCTCAATCTTGTCGTAGTTGTCGCCAACGATCTCTGCGTTTGCCTTGATGTGTGCTACGACAGCAGCCACAGCCTTGTCGATACCACGCTTCAAGTCCATCGGGTTAGCACCTGCGGTTACGTTCTTCAAGCCCTCGGTTACGATAGCCTGAGTGAGGATTGTAGCGGTTGTTGTACCGTCGCCTGCGTCGTCGCCGGTCTTGCTTGCCACGCTCTTAACAAGCTGTGCGCCAGTGTTCTCGAACTTGTCCTCGAGCTCCACTTCCTTAGCTACGGTCACACCGTCCTTTGTAATCTGCGGAGCACCGAACTTTTTCTCGATAACCACGTTGCGGCCTTTCGGACCGAGTGTTACCTTTACTGCGTTAGCCAACTTGTCGACACCGTTCTTCAACAGGTCGCGTGCATCCATATTGTATTTAATATCTTTAGCCATTTCTTTAATTATTAATTATTAGTTATTAATTTTTATTTCTGAACAACAGCGAGCACATCACTCTGACGCATGATGAGATACTTTGTGCCTTCAACCTCAAGCTCTGTACCAGAATACTTGCCGTAGAGCACTTCGTCACCTTCTTTCAGAACCATCTCCTCGTCCTTTGTGCCGTTACCTGCTGCAACGATTGTACCGTGCTGCGGTTTCTCTTTTGCTGTATCAGGAATGATGATTCCACCGACTTTTTCTTCTGCCTGTGCAGGGAGTACGAGTACTCTGTCTGCTAATGGTTTAATGTTCATAATTCTTATGCTTTAAGTTTTTATAATTACTATTGGTTGTTGCGACGGCTCATCTGCCGTCCACTTTCGTTAAGGATATAGCCAAAAGCGTGCCAAAGCGCGTAGGATTATACCACATGACAAATATGACAGACCGAGAGTGACAGAATTGACACATACAAACGTTCTTTTACTTTTTTACCCTTTTACTTTTTTACTCTTTTACTTTTTTATTACCTTTGCACGTTAGATTAAGCGACACCTCTAAATATATACTGTCACAAAGCAACAAGACAAACAAAAATAAATGAAAAAGTACATACTCGACCTTACGGTCAACAGCGTTGAAGCTCTGAGCGACAAGCACGTGCTCATCAAGCTCACCGATGACAAACCGCTGCCCGAGATGCTTCCGGGTCAGTTCGTAGAGGTGCGCGTAGACAATACGCCGTCTACATTCCTGCGCCGCCCTATCTCTATCAACAACGTGGATTACGACCACAACGAGCTTTGGCTCCTCGTGGCTGCCGTAGGCGACGGCACACGCCAGCTACAGAAGTTGCAGAAAGGCGACCGCCTCAACTGCGTGCTGCCACTCGGCAATTCGTTCACAATGCCTACAGACAGTACACAGAAGGTGCTGCTCGTAGGTGGCGGCGTGGGCGTGGCTCCGCTGCTCTACTTCGGCAAGCGCATCAAGGCGATGGGCGGCGAACCGACGTTCCTGCTCGGCGCACGCTCGGCTAAGGACGTGCTGGAGCGCGAACTCTTCGAGCAGGTAGGACGCGTACTCATCACCACCGAGGACGGATCCGAAGGCGAAAAAGGCTTCGTAACCAACCACTCCATACTGGCTCAGGAGCACTTCGACCGCATCTCTACCTGCGGACCGAAGCCGATGATGATGGCTGTGGCTCGCTACGCCTTCAAGAACGACATCGAGTGCGAGGTATCGCTCGAGAACAAGATGGCGTGCGGTGTCGGAGCATGTCTTTGCTGCGTAGAGAAGACAGTGGAAGGCAACAAGTGTGTATGTAAGGAAGGTCCGGTAATGAATATAAAGAAACTGACATGGCAGATTTAAGTGTAAAGATTGGCGGTCTGAAACTGAAGAACCCCGTAATGACCGCATCGGGAACATTCGGATACGGTCTGGAGTTCGCCGACTTCGTGCCGCTCGAAGAGATTGGTGGCATCATCGTTAAAGGCACCACACTCAACCCGCGCGAGGGCAACGACTATCCGCGCATGGCTGAGACACCGCAGGGCATGCTCAACTGCGTGGGCCTCCAGAACAAGGGTGTCGACTATTTCTGCCGCAACATCTATCCGCAGATAAAGGACATTGACACAAACATGATCGTCAACGTGAGCGGTTCGTCGCCAGACGACTACGCCGAGTGCGCTGCACGCATCAACGAACTGGAGAACATCCCGGCAATCGAGCTGAACATCTCCTGCCCTAACGTGAAGCAGGGCGGCATGGCTTTCGGTGTAACCACAACGGGCGCAGCCAGCGTGGTGCGTGCCGTACGCGAACGCTACAACAAGCCAATTATCGTGAAACTCTCGCCGAACGTTACCGATGTCACCGAGATTGCAAAAGCTGTAGAAGCAGAGGGAGCTGACAGCGTATCGCTCATCAACACACTCATGGGCATGGCTATCGACATCGAGCGTCGCCGCCCAATGCTCAGCATCAACACCGGCGGACTGAGCGGTCCGGCTGTCAAGCCGGTTGCCGTGCGCATGGTATGGCAGGTGGCTAAGGCAGTGAAGATTCCGGTAGTAGGTCTTGGTGGCATCTGCACCGCAGAGGACGCCATCGAGTTCCTCATGGCTGGCGCAACAGCCATTGAGATTGGCACCGCCAACTTCCTCGACCCTGCCGTGACCATCAAGGTGCGCGACGGCATCAACAATTGGCTCGACAATCACGGTTGCTCTTCTGTAAGCGAGATTATCGGTGCATTAGAAGACTAATTTCTAAAGCCCTGCTTCAGGACTTCAGACGGTTGAGATGGTGAGCCGTCAAGATGTCGACATCGCTACATCTACAATGGCAAGCTTTTGGACATTAACAATAAATATAAACGTAGCGGAGACTCTCCGCTACGTTTTTTTTTGTATTGTCCGCTATAATTGGTCGCTTTCGCTATGAATTCTGTTGAATTACGACAAATTTGAATCTATTTCAACGATTTTTTCGACGGAAGTATGTGATTTTCGTCGAATTTCGACAGTTTTTCACAGAAGAAACCAATTCCGTCCATCGTTTTTAGTAGAATTGCCAATTGTTAATTACAAAGATAAAAAATCTTATTCAGACAAAAGAATAATTCATTTGAAATCTTTACTTTGGAGTGGCACAATTCTGTAATTTGAGGTAATCTGTAGTGTCGATTGCTACAAATAACCTCTCAATTTTATTATCTGAGATGGCGAGGTACCAAGATGTTGCCATCGCTGCATCTGCAATAGCAAACTATTGGACATAGACTATAAATATAAACTGAACCGCGTCACGGCTCTGTCTTAATATTATTTCCAATATTTTTCTGCCATAGGCTGCAACCTTTCCTTTATTACTTCCATAACAGTCTTGAAATCAAGAGTTTCTTTCCATTGAATCTTTTTCAGAAATGCTTTCCATCGGGTAATGCGTGCTACATCTGTTGAAAAATCTTCTGTGAACAACTGTAATTCAGGATTGTACGTAAGACCACGATTGTCGAAAGTCGCCTTGATAGCATCGTATAATGTTTCATCATCCAAGTCTCTCTTTGTCAAGAGTTGATAGCAGTCGAAGAAATCTTTCATGCGACTATTAAGTACATCACGGTCTATCATCGTATGGAATTTCTCGGCGACAACTGTCTCCAAGGAATATGCTTGTATGTTTACAGATGGAATGTCTGACAAAAGCAATGGAAAATCAATGGTTGTGGGATATGGGGTAACAACATCACCAAAACCAATGTCAACAGACATGTTATAAGAAATGGTATCCATGTGGGCAGTAAAGTAGAATCGGGTGCCAGGATATTTCTTTTCGACAGTGATAGGTTCCAACCTGATGCTATCAACGTCAAACGACACTCCATCCTCATCGCATACTATGTCCAAGATTTCTTGGAACACATACGCAAGGAAATCCCTGTCACGGCTGATTCTGTCTGCCAAAAAGTCAACATCTACCGTAGGACGTGCCTCAAGTCCATTCATAGCATAAAGCAAAGAGCCTCCTTTTAATAAGAAGTTGTCCTTATATTGGCTAACAGATACTCTGTAAAGCAACCTTTCGTTAAAGTATCTTGCCAAGAGATACATATATTTATAGCCTGTTTCATTCATTAGATTGAGCAAACGTGTCTTTACAGACTTGCCGTAGTTTTTCTTTCCCACTTTATTCTATTGCTATTTCAAGATAATTCTTCAATGTGTTAAATACTCTGAGGCGTTTGGCATAATCTTGCAAACGAGTGAGATTTCGGTTGGGCTTTCTCAGATAGGAGCGTATCACTTCTGTACAAACATCCAGCCCCAATTTGTTTCTGTATTTCACAGCATCGCAAACACTTCGCTCCATGTCGGTGACGCGAACATGATACCCAGAAATTTCTGCATTCATAATGCCAAACTCCAAGTTCTCTTTCTTCCAATAATACAACTCTATCGGTAGCGTATCAGGTATAACTACTTTCCGTTTGTTGGCGATGGCAATGCAAAAAGCAGGTGGAACAGTTGTCGAAAGCTGATGGTAAGCCCACGCATTGTATAGACATACAATGCCATTAGGTACAATCCGCTCCACATCTATCATTGTATTAAGCAAGGTATCGGGAACGGCATATATGCCATGACGCAACTTTATCAAGTCGCCACGCTCTTTAGCTCTCAACAGTCGTTTATACTCTGACAAATGAGATATATCTGTAGTAGAGATAGTGCCACCAAGTGCTGCCACTTTACTAATTATATTATTATCCATCTCACATATAATAAAATGTCATTACTGCTGCAAAAATACAATTAATTACGAAAATACGGCAATATTCTACGGATAATTTTATAAAATACCGCACATTTTTGCATGTTTTTATAATTCTATTTGAAGTTTTAGCGGACAGCAATAATTGTATTAACATTCATCAAGATCTTTTCCCAGAAAATATAGAACTATTAATAAAATTGCTTTACATTTATTTTTTAGTCTAAGAAAAATTGTATAATTTTGTGTTTGGATTATCATGTCTCAATTACAGTATTAAGTCAAGACAAGTTCTTGCATAAATATTATGAGACAGCTCACGCCGTGTGGAGCATGGTGAAATCGAAAGACATATCTATGCGAAGCGGGTTTGGGTGGGACGATAATCCGGACATATTGAAGGCGTTTACTTGACGCTTTGTTCATGACTATCTGAAACTTCGCAACTTTCACAATCCTGTCACGAACTTAGCAACGGTAGATGTCTACGGGTGTGATTATATCACAACCAATGGAGTATTGTACCTATATTAATAGGTGGCATTACTACATGTGGTGGCATATATCATATCGGCGTGGGCTCTAACGTTGTCTGTTCAACAGGATAAGGCAATGCGAAGGCCTCAGGTAGTGGGACAGACGACAGGCAGTTCCCACGCTTGAACCAGTATATGTTTTATAAACATCTGTAAATCAGAAGAAACCTTACGACTCCGAGTATAAATGATACCATAAAGTTCCCATTGTATGCAAGATTTCAGTTTTGTATTGTTTTTATAGAAACGTGAAGAGTTATATACAAATCTGTAATTAATATTTGTTAACTTGAATTTTTACTGTTTATCCCCACTTCCTTTGTAAAAAGTAGAGATACTGCCATCTGCATTTACAACAACATTATAATAATCCCCATTATAATAGTAAGCCATTGCTCCTTTACGAAAAAATCTTCCATTAGGGTTCTGTTCTTTATACAATTGATACTCATCATTTAAAGAACGCATAACATGCCCCATTACGTCCATAACATTTTCTTCCTTCAGCTGAAACTTGTCCCTATCTCCAAATTGGTTGTCTACTTTTAATTCTTTGACATGTCTTAAATAAACATGTAAGAATGTATCGAAATTACAATAAAGCAAATGCTTTCCTGATACATTATATCTTATTTCGTGAAAGTGTGCAATTTTATCAAATAGTAAAGAAAATTTTTGTGGATATTTTTCTCCTAATTTTCGAAGACTTAGCCCCATTTTCTTTAATTCTTCTTCTGTTTGATTTAAACGTTTTATAAGCTGATTGGATATTATTTCCCCTAAAATGTTTTTTTCTTTATTATTTAATCCTTTGGTTTGTTTCCTCCACATTAAATAATAGTATGCAACCATAGGAGATTTTATAGCATTGGTTTCATCAAAAATAGCATTATGTTCTTCTTTGGTAACGTTATCAAAGTCAAGAATTATCTTATATGCAAGATATTCGAATTCCTCATCTGGTGTGATAGCAATATTTTCGTTTTTCATTTTCTGTAGAAAACCAAATATCCATCCAATATCTCCTCCGTTTGAAGAAGACGATATAGGAATATTCATAATATAAGGTTCTCTAAGTTCTTTACTCTGATATGTATTACATTCTTTATTTAAAGGTAGCACTAAAAGCTCTATAATATCTTTAATATTTACACCTGTTTCTTTTACTTCTTTAGATAATTTATCATTAAGTTTATTCAGTAATTCTACTACTTTTACATGAAAATCATTATCTAAAGCGTATATGTCATTTTCCAAGAGTTTACGCTCTTTCAATGTATATATAAAATTGACGGTTAATGATTGTCCATATTTTTGTGCCGAATCTGAATCCGGGGCAAATGTTATAGTTGAAACATAATCTTTGGCTCCTGCCAATTCGTATATTTGATGTTGTGTAAATCCTTTCTTTTCCACATACAATTCCATTCCAAATAATTTAACTATGTTTTGATTGATTTTTATTTGTTCATCTTCTACTGCCTGCAATAGTTCTGATTTTGTAGCATTATCAATGTTGCTCATTTCGCTCATTGTTTATTTCCATTTCTGCAATCTTTATCGCATTTAAATTTAATTCATCTTCATCCTCCAAAGCATCCAATATCTTATCAGCAAGCCAAAGGGTGAGCATTTCCTTCTCGTCCACCTTGAAGTATGTTGCCATTTGAATTACTTGGCTTCTCTTTGCTCGTCTGTCGCCACGTTCAATCTTGCTGAACATGGGTGTGTCTATTTCTAAGTATGCAGCCACTTGGCGTTGCAATATTCCTTGTTCGTCTCTAAGAGACTTTATCTTGTTTCCTAATAACATATTCTTTGTTGTTTTTGATAAATTTCGATATAAACCTATTCAACGACTTTCCATGCGCCTCCATTCCGAGAACCACCAATGCGGATAATCTTACCTATTTGTTTCAGTTTCTTGATATGGTAAGCAACGCCATCTTCAGTAATTCCACAAACGGCAGCAATTTCTTTGGTTGTTATTTTCGGATTATTCTGAATTGCCCCAATGATAGTTTCCGTAGTGGTTTCGGTAGTTTTTGACGGATTTCCAGTAGTAGTTTCCGTAGTATCCGAAGTGGTTTCCGTAGTATCTGAAGAAGTTTCCGTAGTAGCAATTGCGGTTTCCGTAGTCTTATTAGTACGATTTACCAAAGACAGGCAAGTTTCAATTCTATCAGGATTGTTCTTTTCGGCAACAGTTGGTATACTCCAACCATTATCCTTCCAGCCTTTCACTATTACATCAGCTCCAGTACCTCCTTTTTCACCAATGCCCAAGAATACAAACATCTTTTGAATAACAGGATTTCGGCATACACTATGTCCTCCTTCGTAGTATTCTTCCATACTGACAAGCATAGTACCAGGATTGGATAGTACAATACGGTCGAAATATCTGTTTATGACAATATTGCCTCTCACTGTATATGCAGCATGAATCAGACTGTTGGCAAAAGCTTCTCGCAATGCGACATGAGCAGTTGTTGTGTTATTCCTCATCTGATTATTATCAAGACTGAACGGCACAGGCAAGGCGTGCTGCAATAAAGGCAAGACACGAGTGAAAAACTGGTAAAGGTTTGCTTCCCATGTACCATCGGGATATATACGATTCGTCCAACGTATCTGAGGGTCATCACTTAAATGCTCACGATAGTCTGGAAAAAACTCTTGACAACACTCTGGGTCGGTTATGCTATTGGTTTTGCCAAACATTAACATTCCTGCAACTGTAAATCCTTCGGTTGATGTGGCTCTATCCTTACGATAGGCACCTATGTTTTCCAAAAACTGCTTATCATCAACTTCTGTCCAAGGATGGTTTTCGTGTTTTATGTCGTATGCACGGCGATACTGATGAAGAGTCGGCATATCAATGTCATCAATGGAATAGCCTCGTAGAATTCGAGAATCAGCGGATGCCCTCATATTGTTGGCATCCGAATACATCTGCTTTATCTCATCATCAGTACAGAGATAATCACCCTCGTCCCTGCGCTTATAAGTATGTCCAAACGGAGTAAGTGTAAGGTGAATGGGGCGCAAGTCATATTGTGCACGAGGTATTCTAAAGGCAAGTAAGTATTGTCCTCCGTCAGTCTTTATTTCTTCTATATCGCTTTCTACCAATAATGGAATGTTCACGCATGACTTATTGTGAGCATCATCCCAAAACTGTTTTCTGTATTTAGCAACCAGTTCTTCAGAAAGACCATCTGGTGTGAACTTATGATTTTTCTCTTTCACTCCCAATACTATTATGCCACCGTTGGTATTGGCTAAGGCAGAGAAAGAGCGCCAAAATTCCGCCTTAGGAAAACCACCCGCAGCTGATTTGTATTCCACCTCGGAATTCTCTCTCAGTTGGAGCTTTAAATGTATTTGTTCTGATATGTTCATTTTATTCTAATTTTATAGGTAAGATGATGATTATCGCCTTAAAAAATCTTTAAGAGTTATGGTTGTTATGCCTAATCCTTTTGCTCTTGCTGCTAACATATTGTCAGATGTTAGGAGTATAGGGTTCTCTTCAGAATGTTTAAGAGCTACAGATAAAATCTTGCAATCGGGATTTTTCCTATCAAACCCATTGGGTAGGAGAGAAACATTGGCATCTTCCATACAAGAATACTGTTGTGTAAATGCCATAGAAATATTTTTAGCAGCTTTGCTAAGTGTAATTTTGTCAATACCCTCTTTTATCTTTAGCTTGTCTAATTCTTCAAGAACTGTAGATGGTATTATTATTTTGTACTTCTTACCAATCTTGCTGATAATATCAGGACAATTTACAAAAACATTTGTATCTATAATATAGATATTTTCTTTTCCGTTAACTAACTCAGCTCTTTTCTTTTCAAATTTCGATAGGTCTATTTTATCCTTTACAGTTAAAGTGATAGAACCTGCTGAAATGGTTTTGGCGAATGAAACAAAGGAATTGTTTGAAGCTTTTAATAAATATTTACGGACATCTTCGCTCATATTCTCTTTTAAAAGCAATTTATCAGCAACAATAATGGTGTTATAACGAGCACGAGAAGTTGCCACATTAAATAATTCACTTTGCAGGGAATACCTTGTAGATACATTGGGTATAAGGAAAAAACAGTAATCGATAGTAAGACCTTGAACACGATCTACTGTCTCAATTTTAATATTGTCAGGAAGTTCCTTTACGGACAGACCTAAGACAAATGCCTTCTGTAATGCACGAATTGAATCTTTGAACTTACACAATACTGCAATACTTGCTTTTGATGAAGTTGCAAGAATGTCTTTTACTTTGGATAATATTACATGAATAGCAACCTCTGGGGCCTTTTCACCAAGAGGAAGTGCAACATATTCCATCATAGGGCCACCTTGATGGTTTATCCAACTTATATTTGTAGGAGTAGTTTGGTATTCCGATACGGAATGCAGTAAATTATCATAAAAAACGCCTGTACATTCTGCTCCTCTTTTTGTCAAGCGGAAAGTATCTTTCAATAGAAACGATTTATAATCAGTACTGTTACAAAGTGTATTGAAGCCATTGACTATGTCTTTCCAATTATTCCCATTTATTGTATCTTCATTTGTTAGTACTATAGGTGGAAGTTGTTTCTGATCACCAACCCATACAACCTTTTTCCCCAACTTAAATGAAACTGCAATCATTGGATATAAAGCTTGACTTGCCTCATCCATTATTACATAGTCAAAGGCCGATTCATCAGATGGCCAACCGCTCGACACATAAAAAGATGCAAGTGTCAGTTCTCCTTTTATTGGGTTACACTTGTTCTCATTGACTTTCTGTAGGTTAAGCTGTCGAGCCTCATCAATAGTCAAACTCGTTTTCGAAACGCGTCCTCTTTTTATATAATCTTCAAGAGCTTCCTTTGCGGCAAGTTCCATCAATGCTTGATTAGTCAGAGCGGTTACAAGAACACTTTTGTTTTCATCTAAAAGATGTTTGGCAAGATTAGCCATACGATATGTCTTGCCTGTTCCTGGAGGCCCTTGTATGATGAGATGACAAGAATCGTCCAATTGCTCTAATAGTAATTTGTTAGAATTCTCGTTAGCCTCAATTGGAGTTGGTTTCCACATATAGGTATTCAACTCTGCATCCAAAATATGGTCTGCAGATGCGGACTCCGTATATGTTAGCAAATTTTTGAGATATTGAAGAGGAGGATCATTCGGGCCAAAAGCGACAATTGTATTTGGAGTTAATAAATTTGCAAATTCTACAGTTATATTCTTAAATCCTACTAAGCAAAATCCTTCATCTTCGGATTTTGACAACCAACAGCAATAAGCATCAGAAAAATCTTTCTGATATTTCTCTCGAATTTCTAACCAAGAGAGGTCTCCCCATTGTCTAAATCTTGACATGGGGTCTATGTAATATACTGCAGTCCAAAAAGAATTCTTACGAGGCATCTTGTCGGATTCTCGAACTTTGAATATCGCAAATCCTTGTTCGTTAATCTTTATAAACATTCCCACAAAGACATCTCCACGGTCCTTTAAAACCATAGCTTTAGTGTTTACGATTTGCTCGTAGCTTCTAACTTGTGTTTCTATTTCTGTAGAGAGAAAGTCTTGGTATTGTTTTCTGTTATATCTCATATTCTTATCAATTTAGAGGTCTTCATCGCTGTTGCCAATCTGTATTCCTTGGTTTTTGTTAGTAATTCCAATAATAGACTTTGCACGCTTTGAAACATTAAAACTTTCAAAATCAAAATGAATCTGTTTGAAATAGTGAAGAAGATTAGAGAATTGGGATATCCTGTCTTCAACATCCAAGTTCTCAGTGCTGAATCTAAGAATGATGCTATTCTGATTCTTTACCAAGTCTTCCTTTTCTATTTCAACGATGTCATTTCCTCTGTAAATAAGTATTTTCGCTTTATGGTTCATGATAGAATCCCATTCTCCTGGATTTATTGAGAAAGGAGCATCGTCACGCTTATAACTCTTCAATACAATAGGCCAATCATTCCCTTTTTCGTCTGTAATTTCAAATGTAGAGAAGCAATAAGGTATTCCTTCTTCATCCACTTCTGCGAAATTATATGGGAATTTCCACATGGGCTTAACAGAAAAAAGGTATTTTTGCGCTTCAAGTTGGGCTTCTATTTGCTCTGATTGTGATAAGGTATTAGTATCCGCTTTACTTAGATGAACAGTTTTTTCTGAATCTTCATTGTTTACTTCTTGCTCTTTCTGCTTTTCTACTACTTTGGGGGGATTAACGGACTCTGTTCCTGTTAGATTTACAGAATCTGTTACAGGCTCAGGTATAGTTGGGGGTGTAGTAGACTCTATTACATCTTTATGATTAAACTTAGGAAAGGTCTTCCTTACTTCCTCAACGAACTCTTCGTCAGAAAGCAACCGCCCATACTCAGCCACAATTAGGTCGCAAGCAGTTTGCTTGCTATCCATTACTTTCTTTACAATCTCTATGTCAGCCTTAATTTCAAGATATTTTTTTACTCCATTGACATAATCAAGGAAAACAAGTTTACTATCGAGGTTGTACTTGTAATAGAAATCGTCTTTCCCATCTTCGTGATAAAAGCCACTTAATCTTTTTACAACGTCCCCATCACCTTTGTACTTTTTCTCGATGGCAGAACATGTCCAAAATGACATTTTGTCTATTTTGCAACAATATTCTTCATAACTATTCTTCCATGATTCTGGGCTCTCAATGCCTGAGATAATAAGAGTATAAAACTTAAGATCATTCTTAATACTATTGCTATTATAAGCCAGCTTCTTATCTGCAGAAGGTACTGTGGCTACGTCTTTTTGTGATATAACTTTAATGCCAAGAGCAGCAAAGGCATCCAGCTGGTTATCTTTATTGGCAATATAACTGGCATCAATGATTTTTGCATTATTGCCAAAGTATTGTTCAAGGTTGTCTTTGGGATCAAGTGCATACAGTTTTGATACTTGTTGCTTTTGTGTTATCCCATTATACCAAAGAGCATTCTCGTTTGCACGATATTCTGCCAAATTTGTGCTAATTTCATCCTTTTGGCAAACTATCCACTTAACGAGTTCTTTGCGTAACTCTTTTTCCTTAGAAGGTTTAATACCAGAAGAAATGTTACAAAGGGCCTCGAAGCAATGTCCTACACTCAACATTTCTTTGAAAGGTAATTTGTCCATAAAGTATTCGCCTTCTTTATTTGCAGAATTCTCGTCAACAATTACACCCTCAGCGATAATATCTAATGGCAATAGCATTTCGCCATCTGTTAGTAACGCAACTTTATCTTTGATACGCAGACTATAAAGATTTTCAGCCTTTACTACAGTTCCACCTAATGTCGGTACACATACAAGCTCTTTAAAAGGATTCTTAGAATTAGTTATGAAGCTCTCAACGTGTTTTATGTTTTTGCCTCTACGATCCTTGGCTTTTATTCCAAGATATTCCTCCCAAAAATAACAGGCGGTTGCATAGTCACTCAATTTAGGGAGATCGTTTTCTTCTAAGTTGTGATGAACCTTCATGTAATTGAATAGTTTCATGACCGATACTCCACAAGAAAGATAGCTATCACTGATGTAATCCAAAGTTATACCACATATTTCAAAGTCGAAAAATGGATGATATTTAGAGCCTTCGGTTAAATTCGTACATGACTTATATGTATTGTCTCTGTCTAACAAATGAATGTCACCAACTTTAGACAATGCGGACAAGTTTTCCTTATTTGCATTAATCAGCACTGCAAGATCTTTAATTAATGACATATGTACTTCTGCTTGCTCATTCTCATTTTGAAGTGCAAGATAAGCCCAGATTTTTTCTTGCCGCCATTTATTCAAATCCGTAATATAGTGTGCGGAATTATATTTTTGAATGATTTCACCAATAAAACTATTCACACCAGCTTGCGAAGAAGTTACGAGATTAGGTATACTTATGTATGCAAATGGTTCGTCATTTAGCTCATCATTGCTGATTGATACGAAAACACAATCCTTTGCCACACGATATTGGTTGTCTGTCCCGGCTAATTGAATATCTGCAAGATTTCCTATTAAATTATTATTGAATCGGGGCTCCAAAAGTGCTCGGTTCTTATATATAAGTTCTGCTAAGTTGGGTACTTTTGTCACAGACAAACGAGTTCTTATAACATTCTCAAGAACTTCTACCTCATTTTGTCGTACGCCCAGTTGTGTCCAGAAATCAACCCAATCTTTCTTTTCTTCACCAAAGTCAATATAGTCTGAAGTAAGAATAGGGGCATTAGGAGCTATTGCATTAACAAGGCTTTCTATAGGAGAATCCAAGTATTCATCTGAGAAATATATTTCTCCCGAAAGTACACAGGGAACGTCTTTCCCTTTTAGCAAAATCGGGAGCTTGGATAAGTAAGAAAGATTTTCCTTGACATTCTTTTTTGCCCATCTCCAAAACTTAATATTTAAGATTTTATCTTGAAGTTTTGTTGCTACAGACTCTTTATTGTTAATTAGCCAATCCTGAAAATCCTTAATAGTGAAGAAGTCATTACCAAGTGCTTCACGCCAATAATCAGAGTGCTCATTTGCATGATAATCTTGCTCCAGTAAATCAAGTTCGCTGTAATCTACCAAAGACAATTCTACGAGCTCTTCTACAGTTTTGGAAACTATCTTATGCCCAGAGGCTGGTAGTACAGGCATCTTTTTTCCTCGTATAAAGACTTTGGCATTAGAAATTTTCTTCCTGTCATCGGGTGTAATAGCACCAATGTTCGCAATAATGGAATTGTGAAAATCTAAATTCACAGCCTTATCGTCGAGATACTGATTTATAACTATCAGATTTGGCACAATGACAAGATTGTACAATGTCGCAAAATCATAGTATTTTATGCGAGGGTTCTGTTTAACTTGCATTCTTTCAAGAGCGAGTGAATGCCTATAGGTCTCGCTACACATATTCACGATGTTAGAAGATAGCCAAACTTTTGACATAAAGTTGGACAGGGTTTCATCGTAAAAGAATGTTACAGAGTCATTCTCAATAAATTCTTCATTATTATCAAGTAACGCCAATCTGTTGAACTTTGTAAAGTCATTGTCTTTGTATACGAGGTCTATATTATCATTGAGATAACTAACAAAATCAAAATTGCATTTTTTAGCTATTGCAATTGCACTCAGAGCAGTTTCTTTATCTACATTTTCTGTTGTTGGCTTTGATGTTGCTTTAAATATGGCATTTATATTCTTGGATACAATTTCATCATAGAAGAGTTGGGCGGTAAGGTCTTTTACTCCAAATTTGTCTTCATAGAACTTTTTTAGTTGTTCAGTATCAGTTGATATCTCTGCTGATAATAAGTCTTTGCTAAGACAGAACATCCAGTCTGTACCAATCCAAGGATGCTCCAACGCTGTATCATATAATAGAGTCTCAAAGAATATATTGTCTTCTGTTAGTTCATGGCGTGTCTCCCCGTCTTTATTCTTTTCATTTACTTTTATTGCATACTGCTTAAGACTCCCTGCATTAAACGCATTTTTATTTGCATAGCAAAACGATATGAAACTCTTGTGAACGTCCTCATTTTTTTGCTGATTTGCATTAACCTTCTCTGCATACTTTTCATTAAGTATGACATCTTCAATGATGACGGATTTATCATAGTCAAGCACGCCAAAGGTTGGAGTCGATACATCGCTACCTTCTATTGATGTATTCTTGAAGTAACTGAGTACATCTTCTCCATAGTCAGCCGAAATAAAGGAAAAAGGTATGCCTTCTAACCATTTGGCTTTGGTTTGCAGTTTTCCCTCTTCGTTTTCTACAAAGATAAAGTCAGAGTTAAAAGAATCGACCACATTATTTTCATCATCTATATATGGTAAGTCTTTGTATGCTTTTGAAAACTCGACATTCTCTGCAAGAAACTTAAAGAAATGAATAGAAGTGTTCTTGTCATTTAGTTTTTCTATCGTTTCTTGTAAGTTTTGACGAGAAAGAAGATTGTTGTCAACAAAGTCTTTTGGGAGAAATCTCGCAAATCTTCCATCTATAACTTTTCCCCATTTTTCGTCATCTTTAAAATATTCTCTTGTTTTGCGTGACAAGAAGTTTATATGACTAGTAAAAGACTGCAAATATTCAAGATATTCATCTATGTCATAATGTAGAGCACTTGCTGTTTGTAAAGAACCTTTTTCTTCCAAAAAGATCTTTTCATCAAGCAAGTCTTCAAGATAATCATTATCTAACAAGAATTTTAAGAAATTGTTATCATTCTCCTGTACTTTAAGCCATTTCTGGAAATCTTCATTGGCTATCAAATTAGGAAAATCTTTCTTTGAAAATTTTAAATTACTATTAGCATATCGATTTAGAAAAGATTTGAATTTTAAGTTTCTTCTAAGGAGAGGCAGAGGTAACTGACAATAATTCATTCCTATAAATCTGCAAAAATCTTTATCTGTCATGATTCCTGCAGAAGACAATTTCGTTTCATCATTTATAACTTCGGAAATTACGGAATAGGAATCATTCGAAGTTGGTATAAAGGCTTCGGATAATAAACGCGTCTCAAAACCAGATTGAAATTTCGTTATCAGATTCTGGTGTCCGATAGGACGCCCAACTTTACAAAATTCAAAATTTGGAATTAATGAAAAAATAGAATCGATTTTGTATGATTTTGACTCACAAAGTTCAAAAATCCAATCAAAGAATTTTTTTCCGGCGATATTGGCAATCTCTTTATTTATTTCCAAATCACATTCTATATCATTTCTTGGACCAGTAGGCACCATATCTGTATTAAGAAGGAAATCCATCCCCCATGAAGCGTCTTTAGCAGGTAGATAACAATAAAGAATGGAATTTTCAACTTTCTTTAAAATAGCACCTTCTCGAGCACATGCAAAAGAAACTTTGGTCTTCATGAAATTCCAATATTTTGTGGGAATTTTCATTGTTCCATTTTTTGCTTGATTATCGATCTCATCATTTATCGATGAACGCAAATCTTCTGAAATTGGTTCAACGTATGAATTAACAACCCATTTTTCGGAATCCCTATTTCTGATAATGTCAGTTCTTGGATCATCATGAAAGAATATTTTTACTGATTTTATATTGGGGATAAACAAAATGACTCTTTCATTCTTAAACACCTCACTAAACAATTTTACAAAATTTTGAGAAGATTCTCTTAGTGCTTCTTTTGTTGTAGGCTTAATGGCAAACTGCACATTATATTGTTCTTTCGTCGAATTGAACAAATCTACAACTTCATGCCCCAAGGTGTTAGGATTCGTCCAAATAGGAAGAAGTTGATAGGGAGTTGCAACCATGTCTTTAGTAAAAGCCTCGTCAAATCTAAAATGATAAGGACCTGTAGATAAATACACATAATTACTTACCACAAACACTGTTTTGAAACCAATGCCTTTGTATCCAATCGCATTTGGATTATTTGATTTCTCTTTGTCATTTATATTGCAAATTGCAGCAATATTTCTTTCATTGAATTCAGCTCCCGAATGCATAAAAATCAGGAACTCATTCATTATGTGAAATTCAACATCAACAGGAATAATGTTATTTCCTGCTTTTTGTGGGTAATCATTAGCATTCTGTAAGAGTTCATATATGAATATTTCTTTTCCACTTGCTGTTAATTGGGACTTTAGTGTCTCAATCATCTTTACATCACGGTCACCAGATCCTGCAGGACTATCAATGATTGCTTTATGTAAGCGGTCTATTACATTTTTGGGTGTGACCTTAATTATGGGTTTTTGTTGATTTATTGTGAAATTATATTTATGTTCTTCATGATTAACACTTTTTAAAATCCAAGAAAACTCGTAATATGCATTGTCTTCAGGGATTATAATAGCATTTGGCATAAAAAGCAAGTCATGTATTTGTTCTCCATCTTGAAGAATAAGTTTTGAAAAGTCCGTTCGGCGAATATCTGATATCGCATATTGCCCGTCAGGATTTCTATGAAATCTTCCAACAAACAGATTATCTTTTAATTTTAAATTCTTTTTAACAAGGCTTTCGTCTCTTGTATGATAGTTATTTACAAAGGAAGGTTTTATGCTTCTTAATTTAAGTTTAAGAAGAAAAGAGTTATTTTTTACTCTTCGTATTGTATTTGTAGCTAACTCACACTCAAAAGTATAATGTCCTTGTATAAGAGGCATATTTTTAGGAACAAAGAAGACAACATCTTTTAAACCTTTTATCATTGGAGGATAAAAGGAAATTAGGCGTTTTGATGTTGCAGATTGAATATTAGAAAACGCACCGCTTACCGATGATTCAACAGACTTACTTGGATTGAAATCGCCTTCAAATTTGAAAGAATCAATATGCCAATAATCTAAAAGATATGCTACAATATCTTCATCTGTAGCAGAATTAAGGTTTATATATTTTGCCATATTCTATTCATTATTTACAATTGTTTGTTTTAAAACAACATAAAACTTAACATATCAGTATAATGAATTTAAATAAAATTATTTCATTCATTATATATCCTTGTCTCTCTAAACGTAATCACCGGTGTAACCTTCTTCAAAGTTTCGGTGTTAACAATTTTATTTGTATGTAAGTTTGACAAAAGCTTAGACATTACCCATTCATTATTCCACAACTCCACATCCTTGTCCCCTGCCACCACACGGCACAGCTTCATTTTATCCTTAATTCCGCAACACTATAATTTAACTTTATTTATAAGTTCCTGAGCAACAAAAAGTTGCCCAGGATTTTGCCATGTCAGAATTTTCACTTATCTTAGTGTTGCAAAAAGAAAACAAGCAAAACTCTAATATGACATGGCAAAAATACAAATTAAATCTGAGAAACTCACACCTTTTGGAGGAATTTTTTCAATCATGGAGAAATTTGACTCCATGCTTTCACCCGTTATCGACTCAACACTGGGTCAGAGATGCAGCAGTATCTTCGGATATCAGTTCAGCGAGATAGTCCGTTCGCTGATGAGCGTTTATTTCTGTGGCGGCTCATGCGTGGAAGATGTAACGTCACAACTGATGCGCCATCTCTCGTATCATCCTACCCTTCGTACATGCAGCTCTGATACCATCCTCAGAGCCATCAAGGAACTGACACAGGAAAACATCTCCTATACTTCCGACCAAGGCAAGACCTATGATTTCAATACTGCAGACAAACTCAACACATTGCTTATAAACGCTTTGGTTTCTACAGGCGAGTTGAAGGAAATTGAGGAATACGATGTTGACTTTGACCATCAGTTCCTTGAAACGGAGAAGTATGATGCAAAACCGACCTACAAAAAGTTCCTCGGCTACAGGCCTGGCGTATATGTTATCGGTGACAAGATAGTCTATATCGAGAACAGCGATGGTAACACGAATGTGCGTTTTCATCAGGCAGACACCCATAAGAGATTCTTCGCTCTTCTGGAATCCCAGAACATCCGTGTAAATCGCTTCAGGGCAGACTGCGGTTCCTGCTCGAAGGAAATCGTCAGTGAGATAGAGAAGCATTGCAAACATTTCTACATCCGTGCCAACCGATGCAGTTCGCTCTACAATGACATCTTTGCTCTGAGAGGATGGAAGACGGAGGAGATTAACGGCATCCAGTTCGAACTCAATTCCATTCTCGTTGAGAAATGGGAAGGCAAGTGCTATCGTCTTGTCATCCAGAGACAA
>ENA-UESH01000313-UESH01000313.1-human-gut-metagenome-genome-assembly--contig:-NODE-313-length-49396-cov-20.259312_pt1 | contig 49396 bp, 36 predicted proteins | sample MGYA00243001_ERZ508002 | MGnify/ENA primary metagenome ERZ508002 (study PRJEB26167, sample SAMN06115447) | human gut metagenome | host: Homo sapiens | place: China:Anhui | collected 2015-08-07... | reverse complement strand
GTTCCGTCGCCGTTATCCTTTGCGTTGTATCCGCCGTCTGCGGCATAATTGAAGGTTGCGTCGAGATAAACGTTTGCGGTGAGTTTTTCATCTGCGCTGTAATCAACGCCGATATTCTTCAACGAAACAAAGGTAAGTTTGTTGCTTTCGTAAGCGGCTTTAAGAGCTGTTCCGCATTCTTTATCGATTGATTCGAGAAGCTCTTCGACGGAGAGTTTATCTCCTTTAACTTTGTTGAGCGTTGCCTGATAAGTTTCGCCCGTAAGTTTGTTTATGTAATTAACGGTAACGACGGGGGTATCGCTTTCGCCCGTGTAAACTACTTTATCTTTAAGGCTTGTAGCATCGCAGAATTCGTACATATCTTCGGAAAGAACAGCCCAACCGGTTGGGTCGCCGATAAATGCCGAATAAGGAAGAGTTTCGGGATAATCAGCCTGTTTGATGTTCAAAAGCGTAATGTTTTCCATCGAGCTGAAAATCGCATAGCCCGTGGGAGCAACGTTGCCTTTAAGGTCGTTGGCGTACTGCTTATCGAACAAGAAAGATTTGCTCGAATACTGGAACGCCGCTGCGGGATAACCGGATATATCTTCGTTATAGCTTACATAAGAGAAAGTGGAAGGAAGGTTAAGATATTCAAGGCTACGGTTGAAATAAGTTCCGACCTGAATACCCTTAACGCCTTCGGGGACAACGATAACGGTATCTTTCGTTATGTCCGAAACAAGAATCAAATCTCCGCTGTGACCTTCGCCGTCATCGATTTTATAAATGTAGTTACCTTCTTTGTAGAAATCCCCGGCTTTAGCATCTTCCTTGCTATGGCTGAATGTGAGATTATTCGGGACCATCGAAAGGTTCTTTACGCTGTCGGGGATAGCGATATCGAAAGAATACTGCTCGCCTTTGTTATACTGTCCGTATCCGTTGTGAGACGCGTAAGTATTTGCCCAAAAAGAACCGATGATAACTTCAACGCCGTCAGGAATGGTGATTCCGTTAAGTTTGTTGAGGTTATTGAAGCAGTTCTGAATAACCTTCAAAGAGGAAGGAAGAACTATTTCTTCGACAGCCGAAGCCGAAGTGGAAATAAGGCTCTCTACAGATTCGATTCCTTCTCCGATGATAACTTTTACGATAGAAGCGTTGTTGAGAATTTCGCTTTCGAGACGAACGGATTCGACTTTGTAGGTTTCGATCGTGCCGTCACCGTCTTTATCGAAAGTGATCGCACCGAGAATGGATACAACGGGAGCTTCTGCGATTTTCGCAACGTTTTCGGTGTCGTCATAAGTGCCTTCGTTACCATACATGGTTACGGAAAGGTTACCGGTAGCTTCGTTGGTCTGATATTTTAAGAAAGGCGAGCGCCATCTGACCGTGATCACGGTGTTTCCGGTAATAGGTTCGTCAAAATCGAAAACCTCGCCGTTTTCGTCGACGTAAGAGATGTCGCGGGCGGACATATAGTTTTTCCATATAAACGCCTTTTCTACGGTAGAGGTCTCGCCCGCCTCGGTCTTAGCCTCGTGCGTGACGGGGGATGTATAGACCGAACCGGGGGTTACGGTAGTGGTATAAACGTCCTGATAACCGTCGTTGAAGGTTATGCGCGCGACGCTCCTTGCGTAAAGGTCGTTGGTTTCGGTTACGTTATCCCACGGCGTAGTGCAGTTCGCGTTGGTATACCAACCGTCGAATTCAAGCCCTTCGCCGGGGTTGTAAGTACCATTTACGACGTCGACGAGGTTATGCGTACCCTGATCCGCGCCGTTGATGGTCACGTTTACCTCAACGGGGATGAAACGCGCGTAAACGGTTACGCTTTTTTTAATGTTCTTGCCCGTGAAAGGTCCGACCGTAAAATCTTTGTCTTCATACCAGTTGGCAAAGGTGTAATAACGTCTGGAAACGCTCGGGAGTTCAACCTCGCCGTTTTCGGCGATGACTTCCGAATACTCTTTCCATTCGGACGTTTCGTCGTCTTCTACCATGAAGGTAACTTTGAGATCTTCTGCTTTGCCGGTTTTTCCGCACGACACAAGCAAGGCAAATCCTGCAAGTAACATTGTGATGCCGAGAAGTACAGATATGAACTTCTTCTTTACTGCTGTCATAAATTTTACTCCTTTGTTAAAATTTTTGAAATTGTATAACCACCGATTTTCTCGGATAATTATCGTTAAATGTCGTAGCGCGACAGAATTTCGGACGGGCTTTGCGTCAGTACGAACAGATACGGTATAAGCGAAATGCCCACCATGATAAGCGAACTTACGACAAACGCCGCCGCGGTAAGTCCTATAAACGCTCCGAACGCCACGTTCATAACCGCATATCTCGCGCAGAGCAATGCCGTCACGACTATAAAGCCCGCAAGATAGGTTATCAGGTTGCCGAACACAGCCGCCATGGTCTCCTTGAACAACAGGTTGCCTTTGTTTACGCCTATCGCGCGATAAACGCCGTATTCCTTGCTGTTTTTGACGCTGCCCGACTTTTCGATGAAGAAATAGATGAGGTACATAAGCACCGCAACCGCGATGAAGACGTACAGGCTTTTAAGCGCGGCATTCAGTTCTTCTTTGTTCTTCGCCTGCTGCATCGCCGAAACGTCGGCTTTTACGACGCCTCTGTCGGTAAGCCTTTGTTCGAGCGCGGCGAGTTGTTCGCCGCCGCTTGTGGAAATCTCGAAATAATAGTTCGATTCGTTGCCAAGGGCGTCGAGGTTGGGCGATATATACACGAAAATGTTATCAAGCGCAGCCTCGGTAACGTAGATACGGATGTCCGTCGTCATCACCGTGCGCGTAAGTTGAAATTTACGGATATACATCGGGTAACTGTCGGTAAGCGATATGAATTCGGGCGATTTTAAGAGCGTCGCGTTGGCGATTTCCATACGATAATCGGCTTGCGTGGTGTCGCTCATCATCTTATACACGGCGTTACGGTTTATCTCGACGACGCACTGGTTGTTGCTTAAATCGAGCGTTTCGCCATCGTATACGCAGATTTCAGCCGAATAACTGTTTATCGTTCTGTACGTTTCGGAGTCGATGAAATCCGATCCGAAAAACAAATTCGTATTGTCGGTGAAACGTATTTCCTGATAGACGCTTAAAAAGTTCACATAGTCGACGCGGTTGAAGTAAACGTAAGGGTTATTCCCCTCGACTATGCCGCTTACGGCGTAATCCTTTTCAAAGAGGATAAGCGAAAGCGAACGGTCGTTTTCGAGTTCCTCTATTCTGAGTTTGTCTTTAAGCATTTCGGCAAGAGCGCGGGTTATAAGCACCTGTTTTTCGCCCGGCATGTCGCCGAACTGAAGTTTCATACTCTCCGCCGTGTCGGTCTTTTTCAAAGCGCGCGGCGCGTAATTCGCCGTAATGCCCGAAAGCGATTGCAGATTGTTGTAAGAAAAACCGCCCTCTGCGTAGTCCATCTCGAAGAAGTCTATCGTATCGTACAGCGACGGGTTGAGTTTTCTGACCTCGGAATAGTTGCCCATGCCGACGTACACGCTGTCGTCGTCGAGCGGCTTGTTATCCGCTTTTACCGACAACGCCTCGAATGCGAAAAACGAGAAGAAACACACCGCTACCGCCATGGCGAAAATGAAAATCTGTTTGAAGATGTTTCCGCCCGCCCCCGACTTATCCTTATCCGCGTGCAGCGAACGAAGAATGTTTTTTAGCGTGAACAGTTTACCGTTTTTCTTTGCCGTACTTTGATGAAAGTCGGTAAGATCGGCGGCGTTTACGGGTTCTTCTTTGACGTTGCCGTAAGTTATGTCGGCAAGTTCCGCCTCGTCTATTTCGGCGTCGTCGACAAGTTGACCGTCCACCAGTTTGATATGGCTGTCGGCATATTTTTTGATCAGCGTCACTTCGTGCGTCACCAGAACAACGAGTTTTGTTTTGGATATTTCTTTCAGAATATCCATTACTTTATAGGTGTTATGCGCGTCGAGGTTGCCGGTAGGCTCGTCCGCAAGAATTACGTCCGCGCCCTTTATAAGCGCGCGGGCAATCGCAACCCTTTGCTTTTGTCCGCCCGAAAGCGCGTCGCCCTGCTTGTTCTTGAACCTCTCCATATCGACGAGTTTAAGAACTTCTTCGCTGCGGCGTTCTATCTCTTTTTCGTCCTTGAAACCCGCAAGCAACATTGCGTTGCGCATGATTTCGGCGATCGTATAGCCGCGTTCGAGATAGTAGTTCTGAAAGATAAAGCCTATCTTGCGGTTGCGGATACGGTCCGCGTTGCCGCTCATCGTTTCGCCGTCTATGGTGATTTTGCCGCTGTCGGCTTTCTCCAGACCGCCGAGGATGTTCAAAAGCGTCGTTTTACCGCTGCCCGATTTACCGAATATAGCGACAAGCCCTTTATCCGGCAGATCGAACGAAACGCCTTTAAGTACCTGATTTCTCGCCGACGAATGGGGGTTGAAAGTCTTTTTTATGTTTTCTACGCGAATCATTTATTTAGACCCCCTTCTTAAAGATTTACGGATAGATTGTCCGTTTATGCTCCTGTTAAAGCCGAACGCAACGCACTCTACGATCAAAAGCAGCATTATTTCAACGAAGAAGTAATTCCCCGCCGATATGAACGGCAGCGTACTGAACGGGATAAGCGTAGCTATCAGGCTGACGACAGGCAAAAGCACCAGCGTCGGCAGGAAAATCAGAGCCATCTGCACATACAACGAACGCGAAGATATCTTTCTGGAAATGCCAAGCGTTCTGTAAACCGCGAAATCCGCCTGAAATATCTTTACCGAGCGCATGAATATCACGGATATAAGCATCGCAAACAAAAGGCTTGCCGCAATCAGCGCGAGATACCACAAAACATTGCTCGTAAACACGTCGCCCGCGTTCTGAACGTATACGTCCGAATCGGAAAGCATGCCCATATAGCCGTCGGGCAGGTTTTTGACCGCCGCTTTCGCGTCGGCGTCGCTCGCGTAATACAACGCGCTCTGCACCGACGTTTCGTCTTTATCGAACATCGCGGCGTAATCTTCGGAATTCATCTCGACGATAAGTCCGCTTACATCCTCATTCTTTTTGTTCGACGCAAGCACGATATAGGATTTATCGGTCTTCGCGTTGAAGACTACCTGTTTGCCGTCCGCCGCGTAGAAGTTTGAATTTACGAGGTTTATTTCGCCCGCCGCGAGGGCTTCGTTCACGACGAACGTGAAAACCGTGGTTTCGTTGTTGCCGAGTTTCATAACCGTGTTCACGGCTTGCATTTTTTTGCCGTAAGCGTTCAGGTCATCATACCCCAGATACAGTTTCGGTTCTGTTAAATCCACCGTGGTTTTCAGCGTGATATTTTTAATGCCTATTTCGGCATTTACGATCATATTTTTAATCGTCTCCGCATCGCCGTCTTCCGATTTAGACATTATCAGCACGGCATTGCCCGCCTCGGGGCAATATTTATACGGATCGTACAGGCAGGTCAGCGTATAAGAACTGCTCAGCCCGCCGCGTTTGGGCAGATTTATCGAAAATTCCGACAGGTTTCTGTCAAGCAGGAAAAATCCCGCTTTCGTATGCCCCGCGACCTCGTCCAGATCGGATTGCGTAATCGAATTGGAACGATTGGAAAGAATCACCTTTCCCGTTACGCCCGTTCCGTCAAGCGGAACCTGCGTCGGTCGTATCAGCGAATTGCCGAATACCGAAATCACGAGAAACAGCGTTATCGCGCACACGAACAACGCAAAACTCATCATCGCCGTGAATTTCGGGCGGCTTTTATAGTTGAGCGTGCCTATGTGCATCGTATTTTTGAAATTCTGCCACCTGCCGGACTTTACTTCTTCTTTATCTTCGCTCGTCTTCGGCTCGGGCTTTTTTATAACGTTGTCTTCTTTGACCGAACCGTCGAAAATCGTAACTCTTCTCGTCGCGTACTCTACGAAAAATTCGGGGTTGTGCGTGACGACTATAACGAGTTTGTCTTTGGATACGGCTTTGAGCAGCGCGGCGACTTCTTTACTCGCCTTTACGTCGAGGTTGCCGGTAGGCTCGTCCGCAAGAATTATCGGGCTGTCTTTCGCCAACGCCCTCGCTATTACGGTACGCTGTTTTTCGCCGCCCGAAAGTTTACTGCCTTTACGGTTCTTCTGCGCCGTAAGCCCTACCTTTGCGATAAGGTCTTCGGCGATTTTGCGGCGTTCGGCTTTGTCTTCGACGCGCAACAGCGCGAGTTCTACGTTTTCGAGTACGGTAAGGTTTTCGATTATGTTGAAATCCTGAAAGATCATCGCGATGTTTTTTTCGCGGTACTTTTCCCAGTCGGTCTCGGAATAATGCGAAGTTTCCGCGCCGTTGAAATACAACTCGCCCTCTTCGTAACTGTCGTTCGCCGCGATGACGTTCAGAAGCGTCGACTTACCGCTGCCGCTCTCGCCCTCTATCGTTACGAACTCGTTATAATCGAAATCGAGGTTGACCCCTCTGATACCGATCGTCAGAATATCGTTGCTGTCGTAAATTTTTCCTATGTTCTTCAGTCGTAACAGCAATTTGAATCTCCTTGCAAAATTATCGTTTCGGGTTAGCAAGTGCTAACTGCGTGATATTTTTTTACCGGTCTCGAAGACCGGCTTTTAAGCAATTAAAGGCGGATACCTTTTTTATCCGTCCGTTTTCACGCACGTGAGTATAGCACAATACCTACCCGTTGTCAATAAAACGCTACGGAATTTCCAAAAGTTAGTCTGGGCTAACTTTTGGCGTATCCGATTGGTTTTCAAAAAATTCGTCGACCGTTTTTTTGTCGCCCGATTTATAGGTTTTTCCGTCTTTTATCCACACCGAACGATCGCAGAGCGCGGCGGCGCAACGCTTATCGTGCGTAACGGTGATCATCGTATTGTTCGTCTCTTCGTGCAGGCGGTTAAGCACCTCTACCATCTTGCACAGACCTTTATAATCCTGCCCGACGGTAGGCTCGTCCAGTATCAGCACTTCGGGGTCGGTCGCGACGACCGCAGCAATCGAAACTCTGCGTTTCTGCCCCTCCGAAAGCGACTGCGGATGACGGTCGTACAAATGCTTTATGCCGAATTTTTCGGCTATTTCGTCGGCATATTCGTCCGACTTCGCGCCGAATTTGATCTCCTTTTCGACCGTCTGCATAAACAGTTGATAGTCGGGGTTCTGATAAACCACGCCCACCTTTTTATACCACTTTTTACTCTGTTTGCCCTTCTGCCCGAACTTGTCGTCTATGTTCTGCAAAATCACCCCGCGCGATGGTTTTTCAAGACGGGAAATAAGTCTTAAAAGAGTTGTTTTGCCGCAACCGTTTTCGCCGAGAAGAACAGCTCGCGAGCCTTTTAATATATCAAAAGTAACTCCGTTCAATATGTCGCGGTCTTTTACAAAAAACGCTACGTCCGAAAGCGAAAACGCGGGTAGCGTACCGCTGAAAGTCGAACAGGTATCTTCTATTTCGGTTGACTGCTCTTTCAGGTAATTCTCTCTGTCCGTTATCTCGTTTACTTTTCTGTTTCCGACGTGGAAGACTTTGTCGACGAACGGCAACACCATATCAAGCCTGTGTTCGATAACGACTATGCAATATCCCGCTTTCGCAAGCGATTTCAGCGTGGACATAAGCATCCCCGCGCCGGACGTGTCGAGGTTCGCCAGCGGTTCGTCGAGAATGACTATCTTCTGCCCCATCGCGAGGGTGGACGCCGTTATAAGTCTCTGTTTCTGCCCGCCCGACAGTTTGCGGCTGTGCCACGACTTGTCGAGTTTCATCAGCCGACAGACCGTGTCTATCTGCTTGCTTATTTTTTCCGGCGAAAACGCGAGGTTTTCGCAACCGAAAGCGATTTCGTCTTCTACGGTTTTCTGTATTATCTGCTCGTCGGCGTTCTGCAAAACGACGCCGACCTTGCGGCACACCTCGCCGAGACGTCTGCCTTTTATGTCTTCGCCGTTTATAAGCACTTCGCCTTTTAATTCGCCGTCGGTGATATTCGGGATAATTCCGCTTATTATATACAAAAGCGTGCTTTTACCTTCGCCCGAATGCCCCGAAACGAGGTTTACTTCGCCGTAAGAAAGCGCGATGTTTACGTTTTCGAGTATCCGCGTTTTTCCGTCGTACGAAAAATCGACGTTTTTAAGTTCTATTGCGTTCATAACACCACCGTGAGCGCCGCGCCCGCGGCGATACCTAAAATAAACAGCGCGTCGGATATGCAGAGCGTCTCTTTTTTATAGACCGTATACGGCGTTTTTTCAAGCGAAAATCCGCGTGTTTCGACCGACAGCGACAGCGTGTCCGAAATGTTCACCAATCGCATCACCAACGGCACAAGAAACGCCCTGTAAAAGATTTTCGGATTCAGCGCGCTGCCCGCTCCGCGGGTTTTCATAGCCTCGCGCACTCTCTGTTTTTCGGCGCGCAACACAGGCGGAAACGAAGTCGCTATCAGCATGCCGAGCGTTACGCCCCTCGGGGCTTTAAGCGTGGCAAGACTCCGCGTCATATCGATCGGTTGCATGCTCATGCCGAGCGCGACCGCAAGAAACACCGCGCCGAATCTGTTCACCATCGCGATCGCCGCGGTCAGATCCCTTCCGTATGCGAAATAGGCTATCGCGCCGACTATACCGCCTACGACGATAAACGGGAAAAGCACATGCAGACACCCTTTTCCGCATCCGAACAGAAACAGCCATACATACGCGCCGAGCAGAAACCATCCGAAATTTTTATTCCGCGCCATGACAAGCCCGAAGACGATGAAAAACAGACTCGTCAGAAATACGAATATGGGATATATCTTCTTTTTGAAAGACAAAAATCTCATTTTTTAAGCACTCCGGCTTTTTTGAGTTCGCGGGAAACCACCATGCCGATGACAGACCCGACGAAACATATCGCCACGACCGCGCAGGAAATCCCGACGACGAACCACGGATTCGCGCCCGAAAGGAAAGCCTCCAACGCGTTTTGCCCTTCGTCCGTCACGGTGTGGAAGAACTTGTAATATACGAACAGGAACGGCAGAGTCATTGGCAGATAAAGCGTTCCGCCGACGACGCAAGCCCAGTCGTTTTTATAGCCGCGGAAAATCAGCATGGCTATTCCCTCGGCGACCAGTCCGCAAAGGCAGATCATTGCCATGGGCGGAAACATCCACACCAGAAATACCGCTATGAATATCGATTGCAGAAACAGCGAACCGGGTTTTCTGACTTTCATCATGCCGATTACGGGGAAAATCGAAAACTGCAGCCCGAGACACAGTTGCACTATACCGAATACCGGTACGTTTATGACGAACGGCATTACCGCGCCCGTCGTAAGCGTGCAGGCGGTCATGATTGCCAGAAACACTATGTCTTTTATCTTGTATTTTTTGAAAAATTTGCCTTCTTTTTCGGGCGTAGCCGCGGGCGAAACCCGCTCTTTTGACCGAACGTCCGTATTTCCCGAAACCGATTCCGAATTTTCGATAAGCGCGGACGCCGCCTCGTCGATTTCGTTTAATTTCTTTTGTTCGTCCATTAAATTACGCAGCCTCCGTCATTCTGCCGTTCTCGACCTTGTAAATTCTGTCGGCGATAGCCATCGTGGATTCTCTGTGAGAAACGAGAATGATGCTCTTTTTATTCTTCTGTTCTTTCAACGCTTTCAGTATGATTCCTTCGTTGATACTGTCGACGTTACTTGTAGGCTCGTCCAGAAGGATAAGTTCGCTGCCTCTGAGGAACGCCCTCGCCAAGCCTATGCGTTGTTTTTCGCCCGCGGAGAGGTTATCCCCGAGCGCGACGACCTGCGTCTTGTACCCGTCGGGCAAAGTCATTATAAAATCGTGTACCGCCGCCATTTTACATGCGTTTTCGATTTCTTCCTGCGTTGCGTCGGGTTTCGCGATACGAAGGTTGTCTTCTATCGTCTCTTCAAACAAATAAGTGCTTTGCGAAACCATCGTTACGTTTTTAAGCAACGAATCCGTATTGATTTTGTCTATATCTATATTATCGTAATCGATTTTGCCGCCGTCGCGTTCCCAGAACCTCATAAGGAGTTTGAGAAATGTAGACTTGCCGCAACCGCTTTCGCCGACGATGCCTATGATCTCGCCTTTTTCGGCGTGCATTCTGACGTCGTTTAACACTTTGGTCTGTCCGTCGTAACCGAAAGACAAATCGTCGACTTTAAGATTTTCGTATTCAAAGTCTTTGCCGTTTCTGACTTCTTCCACCGCGGGCTTTTCGGCAAGGAGATTGAGAACTCTGTCGCCGCTTGCGAACGTCTGCGTAAGATTTCCGGGAAGTCCGCCCACCGCGATTACCGGACCGAACGACGAGAACACCGTTACCATACCGATAATCATTCTGCCGACCGACAACGTGTCGTTTTTAACAAGCACTATGCCGACGGCAAGCGCCGCAAGGATAAACACCGACACAGTGAGTTCTATGCCCGAACCCGCGCGGGTAATGTCGTGCTTCATCTTTTTGGTTTCTTTTAAGAGTACGTCCGAGCGTTTGTTGACATCTTCTTCTCTCTCTTCGCCGGCGTTGTTAAGAACGATGTCTTTGATACCTTTGATGCTGTCGAGGAAGTATGCCGAGAACGAAGCGAATTCCGCGCGGTATTTTACGCCGCTTTCTTTAAGTCTGCCCGAAGAGATAAGCGGAACGACGATGCCTATAAACAGGAAGCCGACGAGCGCCACGAGAGCGAGATACCAACTCGAAACAAAACCTACGAACAAGAACACCGCCGTGGATACGACTAACGCTATACATATAGGCGAAATGGTGTGCGCGTAGAAAACTTCAAGCGTTTCGATATCCGAAGTTATCATCGCGATTATGCTGCCCTTCTGCTTGCTTTCGAGCTTTGCGGGGCAGAGAACGCGGAGCGCTCCGAAAATTTTATCTCTGAACGCCGCGAGCAGTCTGAACGCGATATAGTGATTGGAATACTGTTCGATATATCTCAAAAATCCGCGGATTATGCCGCAACCAACGGTAAGACCGATTATCCAGCCGTACGAGAGCGCGATTTGTTCGCCGAGGGCTTTTGCAACGCCCACCGCTCCGAACACGGTTACGCCCATTGCCGTAATGAAACCGAAACTGCCGTTTATTACGGCTAATATCATAATGTAAGACAAGCTGCCGAGAAGCACCACGAGGCTTGCCATTATCTTTGCGCCGCTTCTTCTTACGTATTTCTTTTCTTTCTTCTGCGTACTCATGCTACCGCCTCCGTGTAACCCTGTTCGAGCGTCTTCTGCGTGTTGTACAGACGCGCGTACCCTTTCTCCGCCGACATCAGTTCGTTGTGAGACCCGCTCTCTTTGATTTCGCCGTCTTCCATATAATAGATATTGTCTGCGGGTACGACGTTCGCCAGACGGTGCGAAATTACGATGACGCTCTTATCGGAGGAAAGAGTTTTTATGTTGTTCATTATTATGGATTCGCTGTCGATGTCGATATTGCTTGTCGCCTCGTCGAAGACGTAAATATCCTTATCCGACACGAGCGCGATCGCCAGCGCGAGACGCTGTTTCTGTCCGCCCGAGATATTGTTGGCGTCTTCGGTGATTACCTTATCGAGTCCGCCGTTTTCTTCGATAAACTCTTTTAAGTTCACCTTTCCGAGAGCGGCGAATATCTCTTCGTCCGTGACGTTTTCTTTCGCCATTCTGAAGTTGTCTCTCACGCTTTCGTTGAAGATATATGTGTTATAACTGACCGCCGCCAGATGCGAATACCAGTTCTCGCGTGAAAGTCTTTCGAGTCTCTTTCCGCCGACGGTGACTTCGCCTTTCTGCGGACGAAACGCCCCGATAAGCATGTTCACGACCGTAGACTTTCCGCATCCGCTTTCGCCGACGATTGCCGTCATTCCCTTTTCGGGGAATACCATGTTCACGTCTTTCAGAACGTCGCGCTTGCCGTCGTAAGAGAACGTCACGTTTTCGAGTTTCACGTCTCTGTTGCCGTCAAGCGTTTCCGTTCCCCATTCGGGATCGGGGGTATTCAGAAGAGATATGATTTTTTTACCCGCGCTGACGCCGTTCATCGCGACGTGGAACGCCGAACCGAACGCGCGGAGCGGCAGGAAAAATTCGACGGAAACAAGGCACAGGAACAACGCCGCTATCGGGTTAAGTCCGCGGAACGCCGCGCCCCATATTGCCAGACCTATACCGATACCCGCGCCGCCGTATGCGACGAGATCCATTATGGTAATGCTTATAAGTTGCATCACGAGAACTTTCATCGTAATAACGCGGAATTCTTCCGCGCTCTCGTTTATCCTGACGTGCTGCGCCGCATCCGCCTGAAAGATTTTAAGTTCTTTAAGACCCTGAACGCTGTCGAGGAATTTATCGCCCATCGAAGTGTATTTGCCCCAATATTTGGCAAATACCTTCTTTGCGTACTTGCTCACCGCGATAATAGACACAGGGATAAGCGGTACGCAGCAGATGAGAACGAGCGCGGTTCTCCAGTCTATCCATACGCAGATCAGAAACAATACTATCGGCGCGATCATCGCAAAGAAGAACTGCGGAAGATAACTCGAAAAATATATATCGAGTTGTTCTACGCCTTCCAGCGACACCTGCGTCAATCCCGCCATGCTCATTCCGTCGGTGGTTTTAACGCCGAGTTTTAATATTTTGTTGTATACCTTTTCGCGAAGGTCTCTTTTGACGCCTCTGCCCAACTTGTCCTTAATATCGCCGGTAATACGCGAGCATGTATACCTTACGGCGATACCGACGACAGCGCCGATAAACGGATAAATAAACCGTACGGTTTCCGCTCCGTCGACCAGCAGATAAACGGCGTAGCATACGCTTGCCGTAATCGTTACGTTCGCGATAAGTCCGAGTACCTGCAAAGCCACGGCGATGAATATGTATTTTTTATTCCCGCCGATAAGCCCGAATAACTCTTTATCTATCATTTGTTTACTCCTTGTCTTTATTCTGACCGTCCGTCTGAACGGTTTTCGTTACGGCGGGGTTCACCGCTTGTTGTCCTGCCTGTTTTTTCAACTGCTTTTTGTGTTTTATCATTGCCGTGACGTGCGACATGGCGAATATCGGATGAGAGAACAGCATTCTCGGTCCCGAATATTTCATCACTTCTTTCATTTCCGCACGATATTCGGGCTTATAACAATGAATTTTGCAATAAGAACAGAAACCCTTGTTCTTCTTGAACGGACACTTCTCCAATCTGAACGCCGCATAATCTGCAAGTTCTCTGCACTCGGAACAAAGTTCCCTGCCCTTTACGCCCTCAGCTTTCCTCTCTGCCTTATGATTTCCGCGACAATACATTTTTATCATCACGGGAATCAACTGCTTTTCGGTATTCCAATGTTTATACTCTTTACTCATGATGCGCTCCTTTCATTCCCGATTTTATAAATTGCGCCACTCCGTTACGGGTCGCATCCGAAAACGCGCACGTTGCGTTCAACGCGTCTTCGTACGCCTGATTTTTCGGCGTGCCGCAGTGCAACGAAAGGTGCGACGCGATAAACCGGATTATCGTAAGATATTCGTTCAGGGCGTCCTTTCCCTTTTCGGTCAGGACGATTTTCCTTTCGTTCTTTTCAATAAAGCCCTTTTCGCGCAGGCGTTCCATCGCATTGTATGTGCTGACTTTCGTCACCTGCAGTCTGTTTGCCAGATCTGTTTGCTTTACGCTTATCATCTGTCCGGCAAGTTCGTTGGCTGCTATAAGATACCTCAATTCCGATGAACTCATATAACTCCCGTTTTTAGTTAGCCTAGGCTAACCGTTAAACAAAAAATAGAGTTCCCCGCAAGGAACACACAACATTATACTCGAAAAAATATTTTTGTCAATCGAAAATTAGCGGCTGACTAAAAATTTTACGCCGAATATTCCCCGACACCGGCAGAAATTATATTATTCCGATTGATTTTTTATAAATTAAATAGTAAAATATATTCGCAACTATGTTTATTTTGGGGCAAAACAGTGAAAAACTCGAAATTAAAATTTTTATATTGGCTGCCGGTGCTTGTTCTGATCGTCGGAATATCGATTTTAAGCCCTGTCGCTTATATCATAAATAAAGAGCATATCGACAACGTTCATCAACTGGCACGACTGAACGCCGTAACATATTCGCAGCAAATGGTAATGAAACTCGAAAAAGCCGGCAACATAACCTCTGCGACGGAACAGATAATCGTCAGCGAAAAAGGTGAGTTGAATAATTTCGAGACGGTTGCCGAAAATCTCATGACCGACGATATTCAAAGCATCCAACTCGCGCCGAACGGCATTGTCGACAGAATTTTCCCCACGGAAGGCAATCAGACGGGAATGATAGATCTTATCAACGACCCCGAGCGCGGCGAAATTTCCAGATACGCCCGCGACCACAACGAAACAGTGGTTCAGGGACCGTTCACGCTTAAACAAGGCGGTCTCGGGCTAGCGATAAGAAACCCCGTATATCTTCCGGATGAAGATTCGCCGGGACAATCGGAACGTTTCTGGGGCTTTACGATAGCGATAATAAAAGTTCCGGAAATTTTCGAAGATTCGATAAACTCATTGACGAATTTCGGATACGATTATATTCTTTTCTCCAAATCGAAAATAACACAAAGCGACGACGAGGTCGTTCTGTCGACGAAGTCCTCGCTGAATTCCCCCGAAACGTACTCATTTGTTTTCGGCGGCAACGAATGGACGCTCGCAGTCATGCCGACGAAAGGTTGGAACAACGGTAATAATACGGTTATCGTCGTTATTACGGGCATTATACTGATAGTTCTGATCTCTTTTACCTCCCTGCTTACCGTGTTTTTGAGACAAAAAAGTCGTGAATATAAAACTCTTGCCTCAAAAGACCCGCTGACGGGGCTTTTGAACAGAGCGGGCGGAACCCAGGCCGTAAAAGAATATCTGAAAAAACACCCCGACGAAACGTGCGTAGGCGCGGTACTCGACATCGATAATTTTAAGGTTATCAACGATCTATATGGTCACGCCTCGGGCGACGTTGCGCTTAAATACCTGGCAGACGAACTCAGAAAAGCCTTTCCGTCCGATGCGATCATATCGCGCAGCGGCGGTGACGAATTCAACATCGTTCTGGAAAATGCGACCAACGATTCAGTGGCGGAAAAACTCAAAGAATTCACTTCCGCCGAACGCGTGTTTACATCCTGCGGCGGAGACGTTCAGACGTTTACGACTTCTATCGGTTATGCCGAATACCCCAAACAGACCGATGACGTTTCACGCCTTATCGAACTGGGCGACATCGCTTTATACGAGGCTAAACTACGCGGAAGACGTTGTTGCATGGCTTTTGAAAACGACTTCCTCGAACGCCGCCGCTTTGAACTCGGCTTTGCATTGAAAGATATTTCGGAAAACTTACCCAGCGCGTTTCTTATCTACCGCGCCGAATTAAACGACGACACAATGCTGTTCGCCAACAATGAAATGATAAAACTGACCGGATGCAAAGATTTAGACGATTTTATGGATTTCTGTGACAGGAAATTTTCAAATCTTATACATCCCGACGAGCGTAAGAAGGTTGAAAACAGCATTTGGAAACAGATAAATTCCCAAAGCGACGGCTCAAACGATTACGTCAAATATCGGCTTGCCACAAAGAGCGGCGAATATAAATGTGTTTACGATCACGGAAGAATCGTCGATAACGCGAATTACGGAAAGGTATTTTACGTTCTTATAATAGATTCGCGATTTATCAAGTCGCATTTTGAATGACCCCAAAGACGATTTTTTTATGCGGCAGCACCTTTGAGCGACCGATGTTCGTATTATTTTTACGGACATACCGGTCAAAGTGTTTATCGATACCGTTAAAAATGAAGTCGGCTTATCCCCGACTTCATTTTTTGTTTCCCTTGACGGTTTTACTTTATATATAAATTTAGAAACTTGTTTACAAGGTTTTACAATTTTTCATCGGTCAAACCCTTGCGCAAATAAATCGTCTGAATATCATCTGACACCGAAGTTATTCGGTTTGTTCTTTCTTGCAAAATTATCGAATCGGTATTGTCGGTCAAAACACTGATGATTTTTTCTTTACACTCAATCGTAGTCGTAGGAAGACGTAAAATCTTAATGCCGGCAGCCGTCAGCAAACGATCTTTTCTCTTATCGCGTCCGGTTTATACTTCTTCCCTATGTTGGCTAAAATACCGAATTTTGTTTGATAAAACCTTACTTTCTCGGGTTCTTGATGTTAGCCTGCGCAAAAGCTTTCAAAAGCGACCGATAGGTAACGTTACTGTCTGCAATCGAAAATCGCCAGTCTTCGGGATATATGTTATCGCCCGACTGTACGCAATATTTTTTGCGTTTTTCCTGCGCTGTTTTTCCGTATGTTTTCTGAATTTTTAGCCAATCCCGATTGACTGCAATATAACCGTGTTTTATAAAAACATCGCCATATAATGCGGAATAGTGAGTTTTACATCGCTCACGCCAACGTTTCCGTCAACGATTTTATATGCCGCCGACGGTTTATATACTTCTATAAATCTGTTCAGCGATTTTGTTGCGGTATTTCCCGCTTTCACTTCCACGGGAACCACTTCCCCGTTTTTTTCTATCAGAAATTCCAGCTCATTGGAATCATCGGGTTTGTAATAATAAAGCGCGTAACCGTTTTTCACCAACGTTTCGGCGATAATATTTTCGTAAATGCCGCCTTTGGCATTCCCCTTTATCGTGTTTTCAAGAATCGCTCTTTTGGTTTCAAAACCGTACATAGCGCACAGCAAGCCGGTATCGTTGATATACAATTTGAACTGATCTTCATCAGCATTTGCCATCAACGGCAGATACGGCTCGTGAATATTGTAACACGGATTAACGATATTCGAGTCTTTCAGCCATTGAACGCTTCCGCCGTATTTTTTGCTTGTCTGCCCTTTTTCCACGGTGGAATACTGAAATTTCGTGATCTCCTTTGCGAGTTGTTTCGGAATAGCGTCGTAACATTTGCGCACCTTTATTTTTTCTGCACCCTTTGCGTGTTTTGAAATATCGAAACGATAGTTTTCAAGAATTTTTTCCTGCAAAGCGGCAACCCTCGTAAAGTCGTGATTTATGGCGTAATCGGCAACAACTTCGGGCATACCGCCCACCACCATATACTCACGGAACAGCGTTTCGTATTTCTCATTTAGCGCGAAAGGAACTTTTTCTTTTTTATCAAAAAGTTCTTTCAGGTAAGAAATTCCGCTTTCGTACCCTTCCGCCCAAAGAAATTCCTCAAAATCAAGCGAATACATCGTAAGAAACGTTTCGTATCCGGTAGGAACAGATTCGGGTTCTTCCGTATTTTCGTCGGCGTCTTCCCCGTATGTCAATCCTAAAAGGCTTCCGGAAGTAATAACGTCGAATCTCCCGTCCTCCGCAAGAAATTTCAAGGCGGTGCGCGCGCTTCCGCATGCCTGAATTTCGTCTAAAAATATCAGCGTACCGCCTTTTACGAGATTTACGCCGTTTATCATAGCCGTCATTCTTTTATAAACGGATTCGGCGTCCAACGTTCCCGCAAAAATCTGTTTTAATTCCTGATTTTTGATAAAATTGATTTCGACAAAACTTTTATACTCTTTTTTCCCGAACTCGCGGATAAGATAAGTTTTCCCGACCTGTCTTGCCCCTTTCACCATCAGACAGTTATTCCGATGCGTATTTTTCCACTCGACAAGTTTCTGATATGCTTTTCTTTTTAACATAACGTTTCTCCGAAATCAGATTTTATTACCGATATTATACTCGGTTTTTTTGTAATTGTCAACCGAAAAGGAATAAAATCGGATATTGTTTTTCAGAAAAAAGGAATAAAATCCAATATTCGTTTCTTTGAAAAAGGAATAAAATCGGAATATCGTAAACCCGGAATCTGTTTTTCAATCTGAAAGCATTAAAAAACGCCGCCCTCCGCAAAAGCAGAGAACGGCGTTTTTCTGTCTGCCGGTAAAGTTAGCCGAATGAAAATAAACTTGAACTAGATTTAACGGCAAAAATCCCGCTAAATACTGTGTTATTCTCGCTCGTAGTACTTTTAGTACAACTTCGCTCGACTGCCTTGTCTTTATCGTTTTTTTGCCGTTAAATTCGCTTGCGACCTCAAAGCCGTCGTTTTTGATGATTTTTGGCAAAGGCGAACGTAGGTGTATACAAATACATCAAGCAAGAATTTGTCAAAAAGGGCGAAAATGCCGACTTTGAGGCTGGTTCAAGTTTGTTTTCATTCGGCTACACAAACACTCTTACCGTCAGGTCGTGCCATTGATTTTGCCTGAGCATTCCGTCACGCTCTTTCCGGTAAGATTTTGCCTCTTTATAATCTATCGTAAACTCCCACACAAGCCTTTTCATATCGTCGGATTTGTCTGCAAGGTCGAAATTCATATACCAGTTGAAACACGTTTCCGTAACGGGAACAATCGTGCCGACGAACTGACCGATTACGTCTCTGTCGATACGATGGTCGGTAAAATCCATTTTCGCCAGCAAAAAATCTTCTGCCTTTTTCGCCGGATCTTCCGGATTTCCGTTCGGCACCATTCCCGCATCCAGCACCCGCCGTTTGCTCAGCAAATCGAGTTTTTCTTTTTCTATCTCGCTTTTGAACTCGAAATACGATTCCCGCGTTATTTCGTCCTCCAGCCGCATACGGGTAAGTTTTTTCAGTTTTTCGTCCAACTTGGCAAGTTGTTCCATCACCCGATCTTTCACCGTTTCGGCTTCGCGATATTCCATAAACACGCCTACCTGATATAACGACGACACTTTGTTCAGAATATCTTTCTTGTTTCCCCACAAGCCAGTAAAAATGCGCCTTGCCATCATTTCCAGTTTCCAGTCGCAGATTTCTTTCAGGTCGCAGAACCCGGAATCGTCCACACCAGCCTGTTGTCTTGTGGTTTTTGTGCCGTTATTCAACTGATTGTAACACTTATACCCGTAAATCAACTCTCCGTTTCTGTTCTTCCGCCACTTGTTTCTGCGCATACGATAACCGCAACGGCAGCGGAGTTTTTTCGTCCAGACGTCGTCGCTTGTATGAACGCCTGTCAGATGACTCTTTTCCCCGTTTTCCGTAAGAATTTTATTGCGCCGGACGCGCTGTTCCCGTATCTGACGGCATCTGTCCCACTGCTCTTCGCTTATAATCGGCTCAAAATCGCCTTTCACATACAGATATGTATCTTCGTCGCGGTTTCTTATGATTTTCTGGTCGAGAAAATTGTTTCTGCGCGATTTCAGGTACGCAGGGTACCCCTTATAGGTAGAATTATGCAATATCCGCGCTATCTTGCAGTTTTCCCAGCGCACCAGCCCGGAACTGTCCTTGCGTTTCAGCCGTATCAGTTCGTTGCGTATCTGCGACATTCCCTTGCCCGCAGAATACATGTCGTAAATCATACGCACCGTTTCCGTCGTTTTGTCGTCTTTCACTGAGCTAAGCCAGTTTTTATAAACCGTCGTTATTGAAAAATTTGTGTTTTGCATTTTTGTGTGTCGCCTTTGAAATCGTTTTTTTAGTGAAATTATATATTCGAACCAAGCGATTTTCTATTTAAAGAGATAATTTTTTGAAGCTGTTTTCCGCTGTAAAACCGACGTAATCGCGAATTGTTTTCTGGTAAAATTTATATCGTATATAATTTATAAAGAAGGTTCGGAATCGAGTGAATTTCTCACTTGTCTCGGAGAACGACCGAAATAGTTTTTGAATTCGCGGTTAAAATGCGATATCGTTTCGTAACCGCTTTCATAACAAATATCGGTGACGGAAAGATCGGTCGATATAAGAAGCTTTAAAGCGGAGTCGAGTTTAAGCTGTTTTAAGTACGTTTTGTAGGTTTCTCCCGTGACGGCTTTAAACCTGGACGAAATGTAATTCGGGGTTCTGTCGAAAATTTTTGAGAGCGTTTCGAGCGACGGATTTTCTTTGTAATGTTCGTTTACATAATTTATAATGTTGTGCGTTACGTTCTTGCCCGAATCGGGCGCCGTCAGGGTTGCCGATTGAGAAAACAGCAGTCGGATAAGAGCCGTTAATAGAGAGTTCCGATAATCTGTGCTTCGATTTCCCTTTGCGATAAGCGTGCAGATTTCGTTGACATCTACCGTCACGTCGTTGTCAAAAACAGAGCATGAGCCTTTCATCGACGCACAATTTGGAAAACAGCGATTCATGGTGTCGTTGGAAATCTGAAGATTTGTTATATGTAAGGTCGTATCCGGGATAATATCGTGAAAGTCCTTCGGCGATAAGAAAAAAGCCGTATTTTTCTGAAACTTTATTGTTTTTCCGTTCAGATTTGAGACTCCCGAACCATCGGTTATTATATCCAACTCGTAAAAATTATGAAAGTGCATACGAAAAATCGCTTCCCCGGATTTATACGTTACGCAAATCTCTTTCGACGGAGTAAACGTCTTTTTTAAAAATCTTTGTCTGGTTTTCATAAATCTATTATAATATTTTGCGCGGAAAGTTGAAAGCGTTTTACGCTAAAACTGCGTTTATTAAAGTAAAATCGTATAATATGCATACAAAATCGTAAAATACGCCTTGAAAATATATGCTTGCGGTTGTATAATACTATTGAAAAATAAAAAAATACAGCCGAACAAAGCTTCGGACAAAGGAAAAAATGGTAAATTACAACGTAAACGATAAAATGTTCTGGCAGGACGTCGGCGATAAAAGCAAATATATCCGAAGATATGAAGGAAATCCGCTGATAGACTTGGAAAACAGCGAATTCTGGCATGTTTACAACAGCGCGATCGTTATTAAAGACGAAAAATATATCGGGGTGTTCCGTTGCGATGACAAAAGCGGCAGACCCGATTTGTTTATGGGGTACAGTAAAGACGGGATAAAGTGGGTTATCGAAAAAGAAAGCATAGTTTTTAAAAATAGGGACGGGAGCTTGTTTACCTATCCTTACGCCTACGATCCGAGAGTCGCGGAGATCGACGGCGTTTATTATATAATTTTCTGCGCGGACATTCAGGGCCCGAGCATTTACATCGCCGAAACCGTCGATTTTAAAAATTTTAAAATGCTCCCCACGGGCTTTTTGCCTTTTAACAGGAACGGCGCGTTGTTTCCCGAAAAAATCAGCGGCAAATATATAATGTTGTCACGTCCGCATCCGTGCGGAACGGCCTATGGCAATATCTGGATAAGCGAGAGCGAAGATCTTATTCACTGGGGAAACCATAAACTTGTGATGAAGAATTTTTATCTCGGCGACAATTACTGGGAAAAGGTGAAGATAGGGGCGGGGCCTATTCCGATTAAGACTAAAGACGGTTGGATACTTATTTACCACGGAGTTCAGTCGACCTGTAACGGGTTAAATTACAGTGTGGGCGTGGCTCTTCTCGATCTGAACGATCCGTCAAAAGTTCTGAAACGCGCGGGCAGATACTTGCTTACTGCCGAAAAAGATTACGAAAAAACGGGCTTTACGCCTAACGTTTGTTTTCCATGTTCCGCGCTTTGTAATTCAAAAGGGCAGGTAACGATTTATTACGGCGTTGCCGATACTAATATGGCGATAGCGTTCACGACGGTAGACAAACTTCTCGAATTTGTGGATAAATATAACCGCTGAGCGCATATCGAAGGTAAAAATGTCTTATAGTCGGCTTATCGCGGCGTTTTGAGGCATATCAAGTGATATGTCAAGGCATAAAGAGTTGAATCGGGATTATCTGATTTTCGATTTTGCTCTCATGCGGAATTCTTTCGGTTTTATATTCGTCGCTTGTTCAATATAAACTGCAGGTAAAAAATAATCGAAAACGATGAATTGCCAAACCAAGTGTAACGCTTAGAAAGAAAAAAGTTAAATAAATTTACAGGTTTTTGGTAGTGTAAAACTTTTTGGGATCCGGCGTTAATTAACGCCGGATCCTTTTTTAGCTTTTTTCTCTTACATAATATTCTCGTAGATAACGGCGTTCTTATATGGTAAAATGATTATAAACAACTATAAGTATGACTTTAAGATTCGCCATAGCCGTGTTTTCCGTAAATATAATCTCCTTATCAATGATTATTTACGCAAAACGGCAGGAAGGACGGCTTACAATTTTCCGTCTTTTTGCATATTTTTCAAGGCTTCATAGCCTTCTTTTATCAACCGGACTTTCGTAATTTTGTTTTCTTCGAGAAAAGCGTTTATCTCATCATATAAGGCTCTCGGTATCATCGTTCCGAAATTGCCGCTCGCTTGCTTTCTCTTTTCTTTGTTCTTTTCTTCATACTTCCTGCGCGTTTTACGCACGGGAGTATCTTCTTTCCGTTCCATTGAACTGTTCCTCCGAAAATATAAAATCGTATTAATACATATTATAACAATTTTAATGTCAGAAGTCAAGCTCATTTTATGAACGGGGCAGAAAATATCCCTTTATTTCTTGTAATTGTCGTTATTATTGAGTTTTTCTTGCTTTTTGCGTTCTTCTCCGATTTCCGCTTCTATTTGCTGTAATCGCGGGACTTGTCGAACGACGTCGGGCGTGAAGAGCGAAAGAACGGAATCGAAAAAACTTCCGATTGTTTTCGGCTTCCCGTGGACTATACGCCGATATTCGGTCGGATTCGTTCTTGCAAGTTCTTTTCCTACGTTTGTATAGTGGGAATTATTATCCTTTGCCTTTTGCAAAGTTTCTGCTTTTCGGGCATATTCGAGCGTTTCGTCCATAGCCTTTGTAAGTCGCTTTGAAAGGTCGCTGTTGTCTGCCGTTAAAGCAATCACTTGTTCTTGTAACTTTCCGCGTTTCCGTGGAATACTTCCGCTTTTTGCCTCGGTTAAAGCGTCTGCATAAACCTGATTTTCTTTCTGTATGGCTTCGGCTTGCTCGATTATCTTTTTTGCCTTAAATTCTACGGTGGAAAGGTGTTTCTTTTGACTGCCTTCTTTGCCGCGCTGTAAGCCCCAACGTTTTCCGACTGCTTCGTAAAAATCCGTTTGCAATTGTTGCAGTTGCGGTTTATCGAAAAGTTGTTTACTGCAAAGTCTGCCGTCGGGCGTAATTGGCATTAAGTTAAAGTGCATATGCGGGGTGCTTTCGTCGTTATGTACTACTGCCGCGATAATGTTTTCTTCGCCGTAACGTTCCGTAAAGAATTTATAGCAGTCCGAGAAAAAGTTATACTGTTCTATCTTGGCTAAACCGTCGAAAAAAGTTTTATCCGAACCTAACACAAACGAGTTCATTACAACCGCGTCTTTGCGCGGGGATAAGCCTAACTCTTTAATTCTGCCGTTTATAAACTCCGTGTAAGTCTTCCCGAAATGCGGCGTGAAGCGATAATTGTTTCTTGTTCGCTCGCTGTCTATCTGCGGATTTGAGGCTTCGTAATTTTCGTCTCGTTCGTTTTCCTTTTCGATAGGGGCGACGTCTTGTTTATGGTATTTCTCCATATGACACACTAAATATGAAATGATGATTTTCCTCCTGAAATTTGTTTTTATTCTCGTTGAGCAAAGTGTGTAGGTAATTTCTGACTACTGTTTTTATAGTGGATTCACAGCCTCGCAGAGCACACTATTTTGCGAAGCAAAGTATAGTGTGCTACACTTTGCCTCAATCGTTGTATTTTTGCTTCTCGTTTGCTTCCAAAGTTTTTCCGCCTATGGCGGGCGATAACGATTATAGTTTTTCATAAAATTTCTCTCCTTTAAGATTTTTTACCCCTCACTATAATTGGAAAGTTACGGTGTGTTTGTGGGGGTATTTTACGAAAATTTCACAAAAAAATTGCCGAGAAATTTTCCCGACAACCGCATGCAAAAAGGAAGCCCGATTATATCAAACTTCCTTTTCTTCTTTTATTTTTAATTTTTTTGCGTAATAGATTTTGCAAATAGTTCGCGCTAATAATTCGTATTTTACAACGAAGTTTCGCCGTCGGTGCAGATAACTTTGCAAGATGACGGCACTTTGTAATCCCAATCAGAATCTTTTGAAATTTTTTTCCATTGAGCAATCGTGCCGTTAAAACGAATTTCTGAAAGTCCGATGCACCCATAGAACGCTTGATAGCCTATGGAAGTTACGGTGCTCGGTATCGTTACGCTCGTAAGCCCGCTACAAACTGAAAACGAAGATTGGCCTATAGATGTTACACTGCTCGGTATCGTTATACTCGTAAGTCCGCTACAACCTTCGAACGCAGTAGAGCCTATAGAAGTTACACTGCTCGGTATCGTTATACTCGTAAGTCCGCTGCAACCGCTGAACGCACGATCACGCCGAGTATCAAGAGAATGATGCCGAGAATGCCCAGCCCGTCATCCCCCATATCCGTGGGGCTCGTCAGATCGTTCACGATGTCGATGGGATCGGACACTGCGGGGATCACCGTATAAACGCCGTCCTTGTTGAACGCCAGATCTATCACGTCGAAATCGAAGAACACGCTCTGCCTTGCCACATATGCCTGCCCCTTGTGTACCGTACCCCAAAAATCGCTTTCATAGATATCCATTGGCGCGGAATAGTAATCGCTTGTCGCAAAACGGAACAGTACCAGATAGCATTCCTCGTCACCGGGATTCAAAGGTTTGACCGTTACCGCATCTTCATAGGCGGCTTTCAGATCTTCCACATCCTTAATATTGACAAGCAGCCGTTCCGAAATCTCTTTATCCGTACCTGACAAATCGCTCTCTTTGAGTACCTGTATCGGGGAGATCTCCCTGCCCGTTTCGGACGGAATATTCCCGAACAAAACATCCCAGAACCCGAACTCGTTCCAATTATCCCAGAACGATGGATCCCCGTCCTGCCAGCTCACGAGCTTTTGTATATCCGTGTCCGCATCGAAATCGTAATAGCTAAATCCTTTCTGTATCTTTCCCTGCTCGCTGTCCGTTTTACGTTCCTCATCGATATCGCTCTCAAAAAGATCCGCGCTTATCGTTCCGTCCTTCACCGGCAGCGTTCCCGCGTCATAGCTCTTGCCATACGACATGATGCGGTCATACAGTTCGTTTCCATTGATCGTACCTTCGTTATCCGTTTCGTAATGCAAGCACCTTATCCCCGTATTCCGCTGTATCTTGCCTGCGGAACACAATGAGGTCGCCGTCATCGATTCCGATATCTTTCATGCTCTCTCCCTCCGCACGGAGCATCATAAGTTCGCCGTGCCCGAATACTCCCGCCGGAAGAGAGTAACTTCCTTCGATATTTTCAATCGCCTCGATCGGCCGACCGCACGCAACCCGCCCGATCAATGGCGCGTTCACAGACTCCGAGCATAACCTTTCATCTGCCCGAATACTGCCTCGGGACGTCATTTCGATCTTTCCACGGTTTTTTAATACTTGCAAATATCCTTTGATTTTTGCGGTAGAAGAAAAATCTTTCGGCATTTCCCGCTGTATGGCTCGATATGTCGGCGCCTTGCCCCTTCTCCTTTCGTATCCCACCACATAGGCATACAGTTTGTCCAGTAAACTCTCGTCGTATCGTCGCATGGTCTTCCTCCTCTTTGGCTCATAGATGAACTTAAAGTTCGCTTAAATTATAACAAAAAAGAAACGCCGCGCAAGAGCGAGGCGTTAAGATAAGTTGACGCGTCAACTGTTTTCCATGCTTTGAATCAATCCTTTGATAAATTCTTCATACCGGCCTCTCACGTCTTTCGGGGCATACAGCCGCACCGCTCCGCCGAACGAGGCAAGCCAACCGAAAAATGTTTTACTGACCTGTACAGGTACTGTTATTCGGTAATTTTTTTCCCCGCAAAGCTCCGGCTCGATATCCCTTCCGAAACGCTCATATGCCACGTTCAGTAATTCCTGCGGAAATATGAGCGTTACCTCTCTGCGCTCTCCCGAATACATCGAAAACAGTTCTTTCTTATATTCGGAAAGGTCAAAATGCTTATATATCTCCGAATCCGTTATCTTCTCCTGCTCTACCGCTATATCGTCCATTCTTTCCACAATATATTTTGTCGGCCCGTCCTCTATATGGTTATCATGATAACAGAAAAAATAAAACTTTCCGTCCGAATATGCAAACCCCAAAGGATTTGCCCGATACCTCCCTCCGCTTTTCCGGTATACCTTTTCTCCCTTTGCTCCGTAATCAAAATAACGAAAGGAAACTTGCCTTTTTCCCATAAGGGCGGTCATGAGCGCATCGATTGTGTAATAGATATGCTCGTTCTTCCCGCCTGTACCGCAATCCGTTGCCGTACTCTCAATAATCTCCTGCGCGCTGCCGCCGAACAACTCGGCTACCTTATTCAGCAATTCATATTTCTTCTTTTTGGATAGAAAATTCGAGGAACAGACTGCCTTCAACAGTATTTCCGCTTCCGGGCGTTCAAAGGAACGAGAACTTATATAATACTGATTTTCCTTCCCTTTCAGACAAATTACTTCAAACCCATAACGGTTCAGAACCTCTATATCTTCGTATAGCGTCTGACGGCTGACCACAATGCCGCTATCTTGCAGGACTGTAAAAATATCGCTCGTGGTCATCGGGTGTAACTCGTCTGTTTGTTTTAACAAGATTTCATATAGCAGAAGCAATTTGATTTTCCGTTCTGCACTGTCTGACATCTTTTTCCTACCTGTTTTCGTAATTTTATATAATTTCCGAACGGTTTTTATAAAAGCAATATTTATAATCCCAACTTTCCCGCAGCGGATTCATCCGCAATGAGGGTACAGTCGGGGTGCAGCTGCAATACGGACGCGGGAACGCTCTCCGTCACTTCCCCCTTTGCCATCTTGTATACCGCTTCCGCTTTGTTCGCTCCGCTCGCCAGTATCAGGATCTTCTTCGCCTGCATGATCTGTTTTATCCCCATGGTGAACGCTTTCCGCGGCACCTCGCTGATGTCCTCGAACAATCGCGCATTGTCCTTTACCGTACTCTCCGCAAGGGTAACGACGTGCGTGCCGCTCCCGAACGGCGTACCTGGCTCGTTGAACGCAATGTGCCCGTTGCTCCCCAAACCTAACAGCTGGATATCCCGCGGAAGTGCTTCCAGCAACGCGTCGTACCGCGCGCATTCTTCTTCCGCGTCCTGTGCCGTGCCGTTTTCAATGTTCGTCTGTTCCGGTTTTATGCCCAGCCCATCAAACAGGTTCTTTTTCATGAAATACGCATAACTCTGTTCGTGCGTTTTGGGTAAACCCTTGTACTCGTCCAGATTCACCGTGCGGATCTGCGAATATTCCGTGCCGTTCTCTTTATGGTCGGCAATCATTTTGGCGTATAAACCGAGCGGCGTCGTGCCCGTCGCAAGCCCTAACACGGCCTTCGGATTTTGCTTGACAATGCCGAGCATAATCTCCGCCGCTTTTGCCGATAGTTCTTCGTAATCTTTTGTTATGATAATTTTCATAGATAGTCTCCATAAAAAATGCACACAAGTGCCGCCTCAGCCGAATTATTCCTCTTCACATATTCGGCTTGATCATCGCGATCGTTGTCCAATTATTGTAGCAGACCGAACTCCCCGGCGCAATTCCGCCGAAGGGAAGGATTTCCTCCTCCAGTTCCGGAAGCGCACGCAGTTCCCCCGTGCAGTATTTCCGCAAACGATTGCGGCAATGCCTGACGCGCTGTTTCAGCCCGCCGAGACGGATGTCGTGTTTTTCGAACCCGTTCGGCTTGCACTCCCGCTCCCACTGCTCCGCAAACCGCTTATAAAATTTATCCAGCCGCTTTTCCAGTTCCTTATAGTCGCCGGCAATCGCGCCGAGCGCCTCTTTATCCCTGTTGCGGTACGCTTCACGCGTGCGGAGGCCGAGCGTATACTTGATCTCCATGACATCGCCCAGCGCGGTGAGCGTTTTAAATATGTACCCAAACCGAACATTTTTTTCGCCCGCCTTGAGAGCCTTGCAAACCGCAGCAAACTCCTCCCCGCCGTGTCCTTCCGCCGTCCGATCAAAAATACCCAAAAACGGGTCGCTGTACAGCATATACTTGGACGGATTGTTCATTCCCCCCTCGCCGCCGCTCAGATTCATCCGATCCATTGCAAGGAATGTGCTCATATCCATGCCCGTGATCTTACGGAATTTCTTTTTCAATGCAGCTTCATCCGTGTTCCCGCGGGCAGCTTCCGCCGTACAGAACAGCGCGGGCAGAGAAGCAAAGAGCGAACATTCCGCACCGTCGTCCTTCCAGCATGTAATGAACACGTCATTCACCCCGTTTTCCGTACAGGACTGCACCGCCGCGCGGCAAGCTTCGATGCTGAACCGGTTGTTCGGAGCGAAACCGATCCAAGACATCGCCCCGCCCGCAAACACGAGATTGTTGCGAAACTGCTGGTGCGCCCTGATCATCCCGTCGTAATGCGCTTTGTCGCAGCTGTAGTAATCCCAATAGATCAGTTCGACGTTTTCGGGCACTAAATCAATGACGCTTTGCGGGATTTTGCTCCCCGAACAGTAATACTCCCCCTTGTTTGCCAGGCGGAAAAACATATCCGACCACATCATCGGTTTAAATCCGTATTTATCGGCAATTTCGCACACGCGCCGCAGGTGCTCCGACAGAATACTGAAGCGATCTTTATATCCGTGCTTGTCCAGATACGCGCCCAGTCCCAGCATATGCGCTTCGTCCATGCCGATATTGATGCGCCGCGAAGTAAAGCACTCCGCGCACGTTCGGAACATGTGCTCGATCAACTCATACGTCCGCTCTTCGCCCGCCAGAAGAATGTCGCCTATATCCGTTATGCCGCCGTATTCTGCCCAGCGCGTGATGCCGCCCAGGTGCGCCAGCGTCTGGATACAGGGAACCAGTTCTATCCCGATTCCCCTCGCATAAGCGTCCAACTCCTTCAGCTCTGCCTTGCTGTACCTTCCGCGCAGATACCCGAAGTACGGCTCGCCGTCCGCTTCGTATGTATCCTCCGTATACAGCTGAACGGTGTTATAACCCATTTTTGCCAAAAACGAAAAATAATTTTTCAGCGTTCCGACCGTATAAACCGCATCGCGCGAACAATCGAGCATCACACCAAGTTTTTTAATACATCTCACGTCTTCCATTTTCATTCCCTTTCTGTTTTATAAATTTTTTGCTTGCAGAATATGATAATAATAGACAGGCATCGCGCTCCAGCCGTGGCATAAACTGCCCGCGCCGTCGAAATCCGCCTCCCCATGAATCGTTTCCCAAAAGGACGTCGCGCCGCGTTGCAGCATATAGCCGTATTTTTGCTCGATATCCGCAAAGATCCACGGCGTGTATAACCCTTTATCCGTCTGGAGCCGTGTGGCATAATTTGTACGAACCTGTGTTAGAAGAAATAGCGGTTTTATCCGCCGTTTCTATCTCTTTTTCTGTTTTTGTGACGTGTTCTTTCGTCAGTTTCAGGTGTTCGGGGCTATCTGTAAAGTTGTAGGTAATTACAATCTCATCGTCATAAAGTATCACTTCCCGTATAAACGCATTTACAAGTAGTTTTCGCACCTTTATATCGTCTGTGTTCTCGAACACGAATTTACTCAAATACATCTCTATATCGTCCGCTGTTAAGTATGTGTAACTGCGGGCTTTTTCTTTGCAGATTTCTATGTCATATTGCGATATTAGATTTTCAAGTTCGGTCAGACGGCTTTTCGTCGCTTCGGTGATTATGCCTTGCTCGATTGCCTTTACGATATTATTCTGCGCTTTTACCGCCTCGGCGCGCTTCTTTTCAATAAGTTTCAAAGCCGTGTTGTCTGCGGTTTCTTTTTTATGCACGTTGTATATGCCTTGCGCAATCTTCTTGATATTGTTCACGCTCGATAGCATTTGCGCCGTTGCGTTTATCACCGTATCTTCGATAAACTGTTTTTGCACTCTGCCCATATTGCATTTAGCACGCTTGCGACGTTTGGAAAGGCAAATATAGTAGTAATGAATAGCACCCGTATGAGATGTTCCGCTTTCACCGCCCATTCTGTGCTTGCAATCTCCGCATATAAGTTTGCCCGAAAGGATATAGTCGAAAATCTCTTTTTTACGGCTCGGAGCAAGTCTGTTTTCTTCGTTTATTGCGTTTACCTTGTTCCAAAGTTCGTCGGATATAATTCTCGGAAAGATATTGTCGTATAATTCCCCTTGATGTTCGACAACCCCGGTATATCTTTTGTTGTGCAGAATGAAATACAAATATTTGTGGTCTACGAGTTTTCCGTTCTTTCTGCGGTAGCCGCATTCCTTGAATTTGTCCGCAATGGCAACGGCTTTGTAACCCTGCGAATACATCAAAAACGCGTCTTCGACGATTTTGCTTTCGTATTCGTTTACAACGTATTTTTTGTCAACGACGTCATAGCCGAAAATATCTTGTCCGCCCGTGGCTTTGCCTTTGCGCCAACTCTCTTTAAGTCCACGATTGACTTTTTGCGTAAGTTCTTCCGAAAAGTATTGATTAAAGCCTTCCAAAACGGTTTCCATCATACGACCTTCCGGGCTGTCCGTAAGGTTTTCCATTGCAGAGAGAATTGTTACGCCGTTATCTCGGAGCGTCTTTTTGTGTATTACCGATTCAAACTTGTTGCGTGAAAACCTGTCAAGTTTGTAAACGATAAGGTACTGCCACTCTTTGCGGCTGCTGTCTTTCAGCATTTTTTGAAATGCGACACGGTTGTCGTTCGTTCCCGTCATAGCGCGGTCGATATAGGTATCGACTATGAGTATATCGTTGTTTTGAGCATACTCTCGACACACACGAAGTTGTCCCTCGATAGATTGTTCGGTTTGGCTATCGCTGGAATAACGGGCATAAATAATTGCTTTTTTCATTTTGGTTATTAACTCCTTTTATTTTTTTGTCTTTCGACGGAAACCGAAACAATCCGATTTTGGCGAACACGGCAAGGAAACAGTAAAAAATATAGGGAAATTTTTTGTGGCTTTATAGTTCTCACTATATTTTTTACCCTTGCGGTGGCTCGATTTTTGTCTGCCATATATGAGTTATAAGACCTAAATCGGATAGGCTTTCCGCGAGAAAGAAAAAAACGTCTTGTTTCTTCCCTGTCCACAAGACTACAAGCCAAAGTCGCAAGTTTTTTGCGAGTTCGACCGAAATTTTCCAAAAAAATGAAAAAATTTGCTCAAAGTCGCAAGAAAGTTGCGAGTTTGACCGCTATCCTTTGGGCAAAAAGGAGAAACGGCTATGAAAAAGCAATACAAGATAGCAACAATCGGCACGCCGAACATTGAAAAGATGTCGCCTGCGGAACAAAAATCATTTTACAGCACTCTACTGTCTTTGATGACGGAATACTTCCGTAATAATGCCGAAGCAAAAAGCATAAACGCTCCCGACTGCTCCGAAAATACAAACGGCATAAAATCGGGGTAAAATGAAAGTCCACGCACGGCGGAGAAAAAGGCGAAAGATCGCCAAGCGGGTTAGCGGTGACTTCGCCTTCCGCCCGTGCTTTCATTGTCCGATTTAGATTTGTTTGTTCGGACAGAGGCGTGGCTTGTCTTCGGCGAGGCGTAGCCGAGCCGACTTGTATCAAGACAAGCCACGCCTAATTGCCAACGTCGCAAAAACCTTGCGAGTTTGAAAATTTGGAAAATCAATTAAAAATCATAGGAGAATCAAAAAATGAAATACATAGAATGGCTAAATATTTGGCTAAACAATTACATAAAACCAAGCGCAAAAGAACGCACTTATATCCGTTACGAGCAACTTATACGCACGCACATTGCCCCGAAAATCGGTGTTAACGACGTAAACGACCTTACGCCTATCGTTTTGCAATCGTTTGTAACTGAACTTTTATCAAGCGGAAACGATAAAACCGGCAAGAGCTTATCCTCTAATACGGTAAACGCTATTATCTCGGTATTGCAAAATTCGTTACGCACGGCGCATTTGCTCGGATATGTCAAAGACTATACGGCAAATATGATTAAACGCCCGAAACTCAAAGAACGCAAAATCGAGTGTTTTACACTTGCCGAGCAAAAGAAAATAGAATCGGCTGTATTCGATAGCAAAAAGACAAAAATGTTCGGTATCGTTTTGTGTCTTTATACGGGCTTGCGTATAGGCGAATTGATTGCTCTGCAATGGAAAGATATAGATTTGCAAAAAGGGTTGCTGACGGTTTCTCGCTCCTGCCACGATACAAGTGGCGGAATAGTGTTTGACGAGCCGAAAACCGCTACTTCACGCCGAGTGATACCACTTCCAAAGCAACTTTTGCCAAAACTAAAAAGCATAAAGAAAAGCGGTAATTCGGACTTCGTGGTGTCTATGGGTGGCAACGCCGTTTCCGTGCGTTCCTACCAACGAAGTTTTGAATTACTGCTTAAAAGGTTGAATATAGATCACCGCGGTTTTCATTCGCTTCGGCATACCTTTGCAACTCGAGCCTTGGAGTGCGGAATGGACGTAAAAACGCTGTCCGAAATACTCGGGCACAAGAACCCGACAGTTACTCTGAATCGCTATGCTCATTCGCTTTTAGAACATAAAGTCGCTATGATGAACCGCCTTGGAAAACTGCTGTGATTTGTTCACGGAATAGCGTAATTGATGTATTTTATTATACCAAAAAACATCGATAAAGTCAATGTTCGTGCAAGGCTGTCCAAGCATAATTTGAAAAATTGTACATAGATGATATTTTTTATGGCTTTGTCAATTCAATTTGTACACCGACTACGCTATTCGGTGAACATTTTTGAATTGAGATTGTTCATCAAATAATCTGGCGTTTACGGAGTGATGTATGAACAACTTTTACAAAAGTGTAATAGACGTACTTAAACAAGATTCACGCTTTTTTACTGAAAACGGCGAGTTGTTAAGAAATGCCGTTTATGAAGCGGCGATGAAAATGGATTCTAATCTCATAAAACTGCTCTACGAAAACGAAGTAACAAAAAACAGATTTTTTACTGCCGTTGACGGTATTGCCGTTTTTGATAAAGTTGGATTCGGCTGGGTAATCAATAATCGTCAGTTTTTGCCGGATTCATTCACCCGCTATAAGAATAAAATTGGACTTGTCGATAATAACGGCGAGTTTATTTCGTCATCGGATAATGTTGTTTTATCTTTTCCGTATAAAGATTGCGTTTTGGAAGGCGGTCAAACAAAGGAAGATCAAAAACGCGACGAAATATTTTACAATGAGACTCTTGCTCCCGACGAAGTAGATAGACTCCTTTATCCAAAAGTTTTTACAAATACAAAACGTTATACTCAAGACGGAATCGAAGAAAATGTAGTTTTCGACGAAAGTGACAATTTAATCATTAAAGGAAACAATTTGCTTACGATTTCATCTCTTTTGAAAAGATACGAAGGCAAAATTAAACTTATTTACATTGATCCGCCGTATAATACTGGTTCGGATACTTTTGGCTATAATGATAAGTTTAATAGAAGTTCTTGGTTGACTTTCATGAAAAACCGCCTTGAAATTGCGAAAAAACTACTATCATATGATGGCGCCATTTACGTTCAATTAGATTATCATCAAGCACATTATGCTAAAATATTAATGGATGAAATTTTTGGAGAAGAAAATTTCCAACGTGAAATAATATGGCGCATTGGTTGGTTATCTGGCTATAAGACAATTGAAAAAAACTGGATAAGAAATCACGATACTATTTTATTCTATTCAAAGAACAACAATTCGCTGTCATTTAATAAATATTATATACCGTGCGAAGAATTTAAGGACATTGCAAAAAGCAATGCAGAAAGATATCCCATTGAAGATGTTTGGAACGGAAATGAATACGATGATCTTAATAGCATAGCAATTGTATCTTTCGCTGGTGAAACCGTTTCTAAACTGCTCAATCCGGACGATGAAGTAAAAGGACAAAAATCCGAGAAACTTATAGAAAGAATTATTAAGGCTCATACGGATGAAAATGATATAGTTTTGGATTTTTTCGGTGGGACGGGGACAACTGCTGCTGTAGCACATAAAATGAAACGCAGATATATATTATGTGAGCAACTGGATAAACATGTTGATATAATTTTACGCCGTATGAAAAAAGTAATTGCTGGCGAACAAAGTGGCATATCAAAAAGAAATAATTGGCACGGCGGTGGCTCCTTTGTTTATTGCGAACTTGCACAACTTAATGATAAATACGTAGAAGCAATAACCAAAGCCGAAAACGATGACCAACTAAAAAGTGTATGGTTTGAAATCGCAAAGAGCGGCTTTATAAGCAGTTACGTTAGTCCGCAAGAAATCGATCCGAACGCAGACGATTTCAAATCTCTGTCATTTGACGATAAAAAAAGACTGTTCCTTGCATTGCTTGATAAGAATATGCTTTATGTCAACTACTGTGATATCGACGACGAAAACTACGATATATCAGAAGCGAATAAGGCATTCACAAACAGTTTTTATAAGGAGTCGTAACTATGCCGTTTCTTTTTGAAAAAATTGATACATTAAAAGAAGTCGGTTATTATAGCGAACTTCCGCAGTATATCAAAGAAAATCTGAATCCGGATTTTGAACTTCGCCCTTATCAAGAGGCGGCTTTTTGCAATTACATAACGTATTTTGAAAATCCGAAAATACGACAAAAACCAACGCAAACGCTGTTCCATATGGCAACAGGAAGCGGTAAAACGCTCATTATGGCGGGACTTATGCTCTATCTTTATAAGCAAGGGTACCGTAACTTCCTTTTCTTTGTAAATTTGAGCAATATTATCCGCAAAACAAAGGAAAACTTCCTTACGCAAACATCATCGAAATATTTGTTTGCCGAAAATCTGATTTTAGACGACGAGCGTATAAAGGTAAAAGAAGTAAGCAACTTTCAAAATACTGACGAAAATGCAATAAACATTTGTTTTACTACAATACAAGGATTGCATTCGGATATGTGGGCTGTAAAAGAAAACAGTCTGTCTTTTGATGATTTTTATGGTAAGAAAATTGTTCTTATTTCGGATGAAGCACACCATTTGAGTGCAAGCACTAAAAAGCAAAACGATGATGATAGTGTAAAGAGTTGGGAATATACTGTTGAACGAATTTTTAATTCCAGTCCTGAAAATGTGTTATTGGAATTTACGGCAACCTGCGATATAAAAAATCCGGATATTTTCAAAAAATACGAGAATAAAATTGTTTTTGATTATCCGCTATCGAAATTCCGAGATGATTTATACTCAAAAGAGATAAAAACACTTCGTACCGATAGCCCCGTGTTCGATAGGTCATTGCAGGCTGTTCTTTTGAGTCAATATCGGTTGAAGGTGTTTCAAGATAATCGATTGAATATAAAACCTGTTATATTGTTAAAATCGCATCGCATTAAAGACAATGCAAACAATATGGCTGCTTTTATATCGGGCATATCTGCTCTTACCGGCACAAAAATACAAGAAGTATTTGATACTATTCGCGGGCAGGCTCCTATAATGCAAGAAGCGTATGATTATTTTGTTAAAAACGGAATATCATTCGACCAGTTGGCACAGGAAATCAAAGAAGATTTCTCGGCGATTCACTGCATTTCAGCAAACGAAGATAAAGAAATTGAGAAAAATCAGTTGATATTAAACTCTCTTGAAGATATCGACAACCCTTATCGTGCCGTATTTGCCGTCGATAAGTTAAACGAAGGTTGGGATGTACTGAATTTGTTTGATATTGTGCGTTTGTATGAAACTCGTGACGGAAAAAACGGTAAACCCGGCGCGGGGACAATTTCTGAAGCGCAACTCATCGGACGTGGCGCAAGATATTGCCCATTTAGAATTGACGACGAACAACCGAAGTATCAAAGAAAGTATGATGCCGATGTTGACAACCAACTTCGCATTTGCGAGACGTTGTATTATCATTGTTGGAACGAACCGAGATATATCAGCGAATTACATACCGCCTTGCGCGAAATCGGACTTGATCTCGAAGGTATAGTTACAAAAAGATATAGCCTTAAAGACTCGTTCAAAGCCGATGAATTGTATCAAACAGGATATGTTTTTACAAACGAAAGAATGTTGAAAAGCCGTGCTGACGTTCACGAACTGCTCCCGTCGGTAAGAGATAAAATTTACGATGTCGCCATATCGGTTGGACGTGGCGGCGAAGATGTCGTTTTAGAAGAAATTGCAAGCGATAAAAGCGTTGAAGCATACTCTATTACAATGACGTTCAAGGAAATTGCGGATGTCAATTATTCGACCGTAAATCGTGCATTAAGGCAGTTTGATGTTTTCAAATTCAATACGTTGAAATCTTACTTCCCGAATATTAAATCAACGTATGAATTTGTAACGGACGAAAATTATCTCGGAAATATAAAAATTAAGGTTACGTCAAAATATAAGGCGTTACCGATGAATGTTGTTTATCGTGCGTGCGTTAATGTTCTTTCAAAAATTGCATTGAAGATTTCTGCAATCGAAGAAGTGTATGAAGGCACAACTGAATTTAAGGCACACTACTTGCACGAATATATAAGAGATAAGAGTATAAACGTAAAACCGATTTCAGGTAGTATAGGTGTGTCTCAAAACGATGCGTCCGTTGGAACAAATCGTCTTGATTTGTCTTCGGAAGATTGGTTTGTATTTAATGATAACTTTGGCACATCGGAAGAAAAAGCCTTCGTGCGCTACTTTAAGGATTATGTCGATACCTTGCGTTCAAAATATGATAAGGTATATTTGTTGCGAAATGAAAGACAAATCCATTTGTATTCGTTCGATGGTGGCGAGCGCTTTGAACCGGACTACATTCTCTATCTATGCAAAAACCGTGCGGATTCGGTTGAACAACTTATTGTATTTGTTGAGCCGAAAGGTACGCACTTGATTGATTCCGACAAATGGAAGGAAGATTTTTTGCTTGAATTAAAAGAAAAAGCAATTCCTACCGTAACATTTGTCGATGATAATAAGTATAAGATATGGGGATTTCATTTCTTCAATACTGAATGCCGTAGCGTTGAATTTGCCGGCGATATGAATACCTTATAACAGTCAAATAGCCCGACCGAATAAGTCGGGCTATTAGTTTTGCAAGAGTTTTTGTTGTTATCAAAATAAAGTTCACTTCAAAGACTATAAATTGATTTTTTATTTATAATGTGGTAAAATAAAAAGCAATAAAATATTTCCTTAACTGCCGTTATCTAATCATTATAAAATACATGGAGTAAAGATATGTTTACATTAAGCGAACCACATTTTGATGGCACAAATAATTTGACGAAAAACATTTCAGATGAGTTTGCTGAAAATTTAATAATCTCTATGAAAAATTTAGGAAATAATATGCGATGTCATTATTTGTTCCAAATTGTCAAAAGAAATCTTGCCGAGTTGACTTTTTATATGCAATCCAAACAAAATGATATAAAAAATATTGATGCAATTGAATGTAATAGATACCTGTTTAATTTTGTTGGAACATTCTACTCGTATATTAACTTTTATGAAAAGAACTATAACGAACTTTTTAAGGATGTGAAAAAGCACATATATGATACTTATTTTGAATATCGATTTATATACAACTTAAGAAATTATATCATACATGAAGACTTGGCCATATTACGTATTTCAAAAAAGTTTTGGCAAGACCATGTAGATGTAAATTTTGAAATTGATAATAATGCTTTAAGTGATTCTTCTTGTTGCCAACAACGATTTAAGCAAGAACTAAAGAATTGCTCGGCGCGAATGACAAATTTACATGATGTATTATCTAATTTTTATATAATATTGTTAAGATTACACATTGATATGTTGACAAAAATATGGCAAAATTTAAGAACTGATTTTTTGCTTTTAATGGATAATATACCAAATAGACAAGAAATATATTTGTTACAAGACGGAAAGATAAAAAACGGTTTATTAAATGTAACAACAAAATACTATAAATGCGTTTCTGATAATTTTGTATATGCCGAAAATTTATTGCAAGAAGAAAATGTTAATAAATTTTATCTCGATATATCTTTTTTATACTATAAGGAAAGAAATGTCTTATATCTCGGAAAACCTAATAATTGATATTGCTTGCCATACTAGCACATTAAAAGCGTTAATACGGCATAAAAATAGACGGACATATCTTAGTGACTTATCCGTCTATATTTTTATATTACAGGCTATTTGTCGCAAGTTCATGTTTCCTTTGCAGGCTCATTCTTCTGCGCCAAATCGTCGTGCGATTCACATTCAAAAGACGTGTTACTTCGAGATAAGTAAGTCCCGCCATATAGGCGCATAACGTTTCATATTCTGCGGCGGTAAGTTTCATTTTTGCTATAAGCCCGTCAACGGCTGTATAATCGTTTTTCTGCTCGTCATCGAGTATTGTTTCGGATACCGCCGTAATTCGCTCGTCAAGGCTTATTGTGTTTGCCATATAACGTGTGTATTGCTTTTGCAAATAATTGTCGGCGCAACGATAACAAGCGCTTTTAATAGTTACAACCTTTCCATATTTCGTTGTGCAGTTATCACCGAGTTTCTCGCCTATATGTTGGCAAAGAAACAGCATTACCTCTTGAGCAATGTCGTATGCGTTTGAGAACGGCGAATAATCGTCTTTTGAGCGGTTCATATCTCGCAATAGTCCTTTGTATAGATAATGCAAATCCTTTCCCGAACGGACTATTACTGTTTTAATACAGGTTAAAGCGATTACTTCACCCATTTTCTGTACGTTTTCTGCCGAGATAACCATATCGTTATCCAAAATGCCTTTGTTTACTTCTTTCATTGTATTTTACCTCCGATTTACTTCGCCTTTCGGCAAAAACGGAAGTAGCACCGGGAAAAGATAGAAGTTTTTTACCTTATAGTTGGTTAGACGGAAGTCAACGAAACGGCAAAAATTTTTACGTTATAGTTGGTAATTTCAAAGTTTTCGGTAAAAATTTTTGCCGTTGACTTTCGCTTTTCGCTGTGCTACAAACGTAGCCCGAAAGGCGATAAATCGGACGGCAAAACGGCATAGAAAAACCGAGCGTTTAGAACACTCGGTTAAAAGTTGTAATGTATTTATCGTTTGATTTTTAGTCCGAAATAATCTCTTGTAAAAAATAAAACGAACTTTGACTTTTCATCAAGGTTCGTTTTATTCTTGTTTGGTGCAGCGCATCATACACGAACCCCGCCATGCACAGCGTATGCCTGACCATCCCGTTCTCCGCGTCCGTCAAAGCGCGGCATATCTTCTCGGCACGCCCGCCTGTGGCAGCGCCGCATAACACCGCAAAGGCGTTGGCCGTTTCGCTGTAATGTTCGCCCGTTTCAAACGTCTTGTATAAGCCCTTTTCTTCCTCGTAAAACCTGGCGTTGACAGCGCAATTGACTGCTGCGGAAAGGGCAGCATACTCTTCTTTCTCTTCCTTTTTTCCCAAAAGCTCGCAGACGGCCTGCATATTTTGCAGTGCCAGAGAAAAAAGCGCGTTCAGCGGCAGATCGAAACGCTTGGGTTCGGCGGCAAACAATGTTCCCTCCAATCCGTCCGCCCATTCGTAAAAATTCCAAAACGACTCCTCGCCATAAAATATCGGCACAAGTCCGCCCTCCATCCTCGCCGAAAAAAGCGAAAGCACACTTTTCATCCGATCATAATATTCCGCAAGCAATGTAAAATCCCCCGCATGAACGGCATATTCGCGCATTGCGAGTATGTAATACAGGGTAAAAGACGGGATGCGCAAGCCGGACTGTGTGGGAAACGTGATGGGCAGTAACCCGCTTTTGCCGCTTTCGCCCATGAGCTTCAGATTTGCCCTCGCAAAGGAGAAATATTCTTTGCCGAAAGCGTAATACCCGCACAACATCTGGTTGCGGCTGTCTAACACATAGAGCGCCTGTTCGCGCCACGGGCAGTCCTCGTAATGGTCATGCATACATAATTGCAGCGTCCGCACGCATACGTCGTATATCCTTTGCCGCAGCCCGTCATCTGCGTGAAAGGGCACGACGTTTACGGGATAAGAAACGGGCAGCAAAGAAACGTGCAGCTTTACGGCTTTCTTTGTTTCGGCAAAAACCTGAATACAGCGCGCGGCAAAGCGCATGAAGGGGCAGAGATAATTCTGTTTTCCCTTTTTGGCAAAATAGGTAAACGTGAAATCGCGGTCGTCCACAGCCGTGCGCACCCTGCCGTCGGCGATATGCTCGCCGTAGCCGACAACGAGTTTTGCTTCCTCTTCACACTCGGCAGACAGCCATAAAAGCCCCACCGTTTCTTCTTGCAGATCGAACAAAAAATATTGCCCGTCCTCCGATGCCCCTTTGCCGCAAAAAGCGGCTTTGTTTTGCTTTTGCCCTTCGCTTTCCCCGCCCTGATAGGTATAACCGCACTCTTTGACGAGCTTTCCGCCTTTCAGGCCGGAGTGGACGAGATTTTGAATCGGGCGCGGATAATGCGGCCCCTGTTTTTTCACGGCCACACTCGGCGCGCCCTTTATTTCTGCCGCACGCGCGTCGTATGCGATCCTGTAACCGAGCTGTTTGGTTATCTTTTCCTTTTTTCCGCTCACATACTGCGGGCATGGCGCAGACAGGCAGTTCTCCCCGCTGCAAGAAAGAAGTTTCCCGTACTTGTCTTTCAGTTCGAACCATAAGCCGGGGCCGCCGTCATAATTGGTGGAAAAGCCGCCGTTCCCGCAATAATAGACGACGATCTTCAATGCATTTTCCCCTTCCGCGGCGAAAGCGGATAGGTCGAACCGATCGTATATCTTATACCACGGATAATCCGGATATTGCCCAAACGCCGCCAATGCACCGTTCACATATACTGCATACTTAGTATCTGCCGAAATATGCAGAAATGCCCCCGCATCCGCTTTATACAAAAACCGGGAATCAAATTGCACATAACCGTCCTCTTTGACTTCCGCGTCGCACCATATCCATTTTACACGCATAATCTTTTACCCGTCAAGCAAAATTACTCTGCCCATCTATATAAAATTTTCAACGAATGAAGCGATTTTTATTATTGTACATCTGATAATAATGCAGGCGGAGTCGCTCTGTACTCCGCCTGCTGCCGTAAAGCATAAAAGGAAAACGCTGAACTATTTACCCCGTAGACACGATTTGCGCACAAGAGCCGCACTGCCGCCGTCTTTTTTTGCGGCATCAGCTTTTATACTGCGTATAGACATGGCGGACGGCCAACGGGGACTCACCCACGATGATCTCCGTTCCGCCGATCATGCTCGGCTCGTGATAATCGTACAAACTCGCCTTCAGCCCGAATGTATAGCGAACGCCGTCGTATACGGCACTCGCGCTGTTTTTATGATAATGCCCGAAAAACCACCCCTCGCAGTTATACTTTTTCAGCATCTCATGGAATAAATAACTCGAATCGATATATACGCAGTCTTCCAGCATTGCGCCGCTGTCCCCGTTATCGTTTTCGGGAATGGTAAACGGCGAGAAGGGTTTCAAAGGATTCTCCCCCCAGAATTTGTTATTGGGAGAAGTGTATCCGTACTTTTTTAAGGCATCCCCGTATGCACGCATCGGGTGATGGAAAAACCCGATGGACTTGGGAGAAATTCCTCCGTTATACACCTTTAACAATTCGTTTCGATCTCTGAACCACTCAATTTGCCCCGACATCAGACCCTCTACGGAAAACATATTTTGCGAGAGGTCATAGTCGGTATGCCCGTTGCTGTCCATCAGCCACACGACTCCGGTGAGCTTGCCGTCCTGGACAATGCCTATATTGAAATTCCCGTTCCCCTCCGTCAAAAACTTCTCTTGCCCGTCCACCGTTTCAACGGGACCGCGAAAGAACAGGCAATGTTCCGCCTGTGCATACTGCTCGCAGGTATATGCGACTCCTTTCTTCGTTTCGTTGTCGTGGTTTCCGAACGTCAGCGTCCAAGGAATTCCATAGCTGTCCAACTCCGCAATCAGGGCGCTTTGCGTCGTTCCCTTATCGTCGAACTCGCCGTATACATTATCTCCGGACAGCACGATCAAATCGGGCTGCACCCTTTCGACCGCCTCCCGCATATATTTCCAAGCGAGATCGTACATTTTTTCGGGCAACCACATTTCTGTTTGCACCTCGCCCAATCTGTCGGGCGTGCGCTGCTGCGAGGAATCTATGATTTGAATATCCGTCAGCTGCAAAATCTTTACATCTCTGCCGCCCTCCACATTCAACACGAAATCCACGCAATCTTCGAGTTTTATCCCGCCATGGTTGTTCTCATCATTTTTTTCTGTATCGCTGTGGCAGCCCACAACGCTGCACCCGATGCCCAAAGGCAGTACCAACGCCACCAAAGTTGACAATATCCTCTTCATTTTCTTCTCCGATTTATTAGAATTATTTCTGCGTCTGCAGTTCTGTGCGCAAAACGAGCAAACGCCCTCATTTCAAAACGATAAGCGCGCCTTCTCCCGCATCCAACGTCAAATCGAGCCCATATGTACCGAGCTGTTCCCGCGATACCGCGCCCTGCACGATCTCATAGCCGTAGCGGTCGTCAAAGCACAGCTGCACCTGCGCACGCTTTTTACGATTGTAGTTAACGACATACAGCGCCGTGCCGCCCTTATAGTCGAAGCAGCCGACAAAGCAATCGTCCCCTTTGACCTCTTTGAGCTGGCGGAAGCTGCCGTCCCTGAAAAACTCGGGGCGAATCTTTTCCTCGTTCGCCTTTGCAAGCGCAGCCGCCCTTTCGCCGTGTGCGATCATGCCGACATTTGCGCTGTTCATAAGTACATGATCAACGGCAGCGATTTGCCGGTTTGCACGCTTTGCATACCCAAACCAGCGCGTCCTCTTTCCGTCCGCCCCGATGATGCCGCAGCGGTCAAAATTGAGCGTGCCGCCTTCCTCAAAACAAAAATGCAGCGGCTGCACGAGCGGGAAGTATTGGATTGCTTTACAGCCGTAGGCGAGTGCGATGTTCACGTCGAACAGCGTTTCTCCTTCGTCGGGATAGGGATCGAGGTGCGGCAGGTCTTGCGAAAGGTCGTTCCATTGTCCGCCCGCCTGCAACATGCGCCACATAGGAACGTTGTATTTCTCCGCATACCGCTTCAGGCCCGAGAGCGCGTCGAACAGCGGCGCGAGCTTTTCGTCCGGCGTATCCTTTTGCACGTAGTAATACCCCGTCGCGGACAAAAAAGTGATACCCGCGTCCTTAATCAGGCTGTCGTAATAGCTGTCGATATCCATCTCCTCGCCGGTGCGGTAGCCTCCGCGGGTCGAGTCGTCTACCTCATAATTGAGCACGTTGGTATACATTGTATACTTTTGCGAAAAGCCCATTTCCCGAAACAGACGGTAAGATTCCTTAACGCCTGGAATTTGGTACCGGAACGGTTCATCCGTCAGAGATACACCCAAAAACGCGGGGCAGGCGGCATACTTTTGCAAAAGAACCTGCAACTTTTCGCGGTCGAAGGGAAGCGGATCGTCCTCCTTGTACACCGTATCCCGCCCGCCGAGCGTTTCCATGGGCGAAATCTGCGGAAAAACACCAATGCGGTATTTTTCGCCATACGAAAGTTCGGCGCGCACATCGGCATCGTCGTTAAAATCCGCAGACTCCTTGAACCGTACGATCATATTCACTCCCACCTCTGCAATATCGCAAAAGCTCTGTTCGCACAACAGATTTGGAAGAACATGCCCGCGCACCTCTCCTCCCGAGCGATACGGCCCCCAATAACCGCCGACAGGCATGACATCTTTCCCGCCCAAATAGTCGAAGGAAAGCGCTGCAAATTCTACCGCCTTGCCCTTTTTCGTCAACACATATTCTCTTTCCAGTTCCTTTAACATAGCATCCGTTCTCTGCATTTTCTAATTTTTGCTTACAATTATTTTCCGTGCGGCGAAATATCGCCGCACACCTGTTTACTTCAACACGACGAGCACACCCTCGCCCGCTTCAAGCGTGAGGTCAATCTGCCTGCCCATTACCAGCGCACTCTTTGCGCGCTGGATGACTTCATAGCCGTAATTACCGTCAAACTTCAGGTTCACTTTCGCCTTCTCCTGTCGGTCATAGTTGACAACATACAGCGCCGTTCCGCCATAGTAGTCGAAGCAACCGATATAACAATCATCCCCTTCTACGCCCGAGAGCTGGCGGAATTTGCCTTCTTGGATAAATTCGGGGCGCAGGCTCGCATTGTCGGCATTCGCCATGCGAGCGGCATCCTTTCCGTGGGCGATCAAACCGAGGTTCGCGCTGTTCATCAGCACATGATCGATGGCAGCGATTTGTTTGTTCGCCTTTTGCGCAAAGTAGTACCACTGCGTCTTATCCCCCGCGGCGCTGATCAGCCCGTTGCGGTTGAACTCGTACGTCCCGTCCGTCGCATAGGAAAAATAATAAGGCTCCACCAACGGGAAATATTGAATCGCCTTTGCACCGTATGCGAGCGCCATGTTCACGTCGAACAGCGTTTCGCCCTCGTTGGGATAGGGATCGAGATGCGGCAGGTCTTGCGAAAGGTCGTTCCATTGTCCGCCCGCCTGCAACATGCGCCACATAGGAACGTTGTATATCTCCGCATACCGCTTCAGGCCCGAGAGCGCGTCGAACAGCGGCGCGAGCTTTTCGTCCGGCGTATCCTTTTGCACGTAGTAATACCCCGTCGCGGACAAAAACTTCAGGCCCACGTCATTGATCACCCTGTCGTAATAGGTGTCAACAGGGATCTTCACCCCGGGGCGATTGCCGCCGCGGGTGGCGTCGGAAGCCTCCCAGTTCAAAACATTGGTATAGATGAGGAAATCATCGGAATAGCCCCAATCTTCGAACAACGACCGCGCCTTTTCCAGCCCATCCATCTGATACCAGAACGGCTCATCCGTCAACGACGCGCCGAGGAAGGATTCGTGCTTTGCGAGGTCGCCGATCAAACTTTTGACCTGCGCCTCGTTAAACGGTACGGGCTTCCCCTCCACATAGGACGTCCCGCGGCCGCCGAGCTTCTCAAGCTCCGATACGCACGCAAATACGCCGATGCCGTACTCATCTCCGTACTCCAACTGTTTGGTGACGCTTGCGTATGAACCGACCGAAGCACCCTCCGCAGAGCGAACGATCATGTTGACGCCCGCTTCCTGTATCATTTGAAAGCTCTTTTCGCTCAGAATATTCGGAATCTGATGCCCGTTGATGCTGCCCCACTCCGATTCGTAAGGTCCCCAATAGCCGCCGACGGGCATGACATCCGGCCCGCCGATAAAGTCAAAGGAAACGGACGCATACGGCACGGGCGTACCTTTTTCGGTCAACGTGTATTTTCCCTCTTCGAGCGGTTTCATTCCTTCTTCGCCCTTGCCGCCGCAAGCCGCCAATGAAAACAACAAAGTCGAAGCAAGTGCGACGGAAATAATTTTGCCGATCTTCTTTTTAGTCAACTGTTTGTCCTCCATAAATAGCGCGATCGCCTATCACTTTAACACAACGAGAGCACCGTCGCCCTCATACAAGGTTAAATCGACCTGCATACCTGTCATTTCGTACGTATATGCGGACTGTGTAATCTCATAGCCGTAGTTGTTGCCGAACTTCAAAGAGATATTCGCCGGCGCCTTGCGATCGTAATTCACCACATACAGCGCCGTGCCGCCCTTATAGTCAAAACAACCGATGTAGCAGTCGTCTCCCTCTACGGAAGTCAGCTGACGGAAACTCCCCGCCTGAATAAACTCGGGGCGCTTTTCCGCATCGTCCGCTTTGGCAAGCGCGATCGCCTTTTCACCGTGCGCGATCAGCCCGATGCTCGCGCTGTTCATCAGCACGTGGTCGATTGCCGCGATCTGCGCATTCGCCGCCTGAACAGGTTTGTACCACATCGTCTTTTCTCCGTTTGCACCGAGAATACCGTTGCGGTTGAAGTTGTATGTATTGTTCGGCGCATAGGCGAAGTGCGTAGGCTGGATAAGCGGGAAATACTGGATCGCTTTGCAGCCGTAGGCGAGCGCCATGTTCACGTCGAAAGTCGTTTCGCCCGCACTCGGATAAGGATCGCGGTTCGGAAGCTCGATCGCCCCGTCATTCCATTGCCCGCCTGCCTGCAGCATGCGCCACAGGGGAATATTGTATTTTTCCGCGTAAAAACGCATGCCGGACAGCGAGTCGAACAGCGTTGCGAGATTCTCGTCGGGCGTATCCACGCCGGTGTAGTAATACCCCGTGGCAGACATGAAAGGGAATTTTATCTCCTCGAACAAACGGGTAAAGTACTCGTCTACTCCCATCTCCTCACCGGGGCGATTGCCGCCGCGGGTGGCGTCGCTTTCGTCAAACGGCAATACGTTTGTGTACATGGTGTAATCTCCGTAGCCGAGTTCGTCTACCAGGCGGAAGGTCTCCTCCAGCCCGTCCAGCTGATAGGCAAAGGGCTCGTCCGTCAAGGAAACGCCCAGGAAAGAATCGTACTCGGCAAAGTGGTCGAGGGCCGTCTTCAGATACCCTTTCGGGAAAGGAAGCGGATCCCCCTTTTTATACGACGTCCTGCGCCCGACAAAGTTTTCAAATTCAGCGATCTGCGGGAAAATGCCGATGCCGTATTTTTCGCCGTAGGCGAGCTGTTTATCCGCATATGTAGTATCTTTAAAGGGAGAACTGTCCTGAAAGCGCACGATCATATTCACGCCCGCCTCGTGCACGAGTTCGAAATACTTTTCATCGAGAAGTTCGGGGAGTTTTTTGCCGTCCACCACGATATCGGGAGAATCGTAAGGTCCCCAATAACCGCCTATGGGCATGACGTCCTGCCCGCCAAGGAAATCAAAGCTCAGCGACGCAAACTCGATCGGCTCCCCTTTTTCGGTGACGACGTAATTCAGCCCGGGCTTGTCACCGTTTCCGCCGCAAGCCGCAAGCGAAAAGAACAGGCTGCCGGAAATAACAACGGACATTATCTTTTTTAATGATTTCTTCATGGTTAGCTCCTTTATTCTGCCCAGGGAATCAGATCCCCATCGCTCCATGTGTCGCTGTACGGGAAATTCCCCGTACCGGGCAGCACATTCGCCTCAAATTCGACGGGCGTTTGGCTCCCGTTCGCATCCAGATTTTCAATAGACACGTTGTCAATTTGAATATTGGACGCCTTCCCGGAGAGGATGCGGACATAGCCGTACGGAGTGACGTCGGAAGTGACCCGGTAGAGCTCGACGAATTCGCCGTTCCCCTTTTTCCCGCTCAGCGTGGCTATACCGTCTTCCATTCGGAATTTGAGAGTGAATATTTGTCCTTCATTGGCGGGCAGAAACATATTTCCGACCGCCGTATTGCTGATCGAAACACTGGCCTGTTGCATTCCGTTCTCGAAATAACGGACGGTACCGTCATACCCGAGCATCAGCTTGCAGGGCGAAGTGCTGGAAGTTGTTTCCCTTCCGTTCGGAGAATCGTTACCGATGGACACGCCGAAACTGCCTGTTTCCGGCGCCAATGCCGCGCCGTCTGCCCCCGTTTCGGATTTCCGCTGCACGGATACGACGTCAAAGGTGAGTTCAAAATTCGAATAGCGGTACGTTGTACCGAAGTATCCGCTCTCCAGCCGGCGGAAGACGAGGCGCCCGTCCTCGACAAAAATACCGCAGGGCGCGTCATAGTAGCGGTCGCGCTCGCTGAAAGAATACCAAACTTTTTGATTGTAATTGCCGCTGTCGAAATTCTCGGTCGCAGAAACTGTGTCAGGCGTTGCGGCGTTGTCATACGTCCACGCCACGACATGCACGGAGGAGAGCTCCGCATTCGTCTTTCCGCCCGCCTGTCCGACGCCGAAATATCCCTCGGCGGAAACTTGATTACCCGGAGTATCGCTGCCGGTAAGCGCGATTTTTTCGCCGCCCGCAGGCGTGATATCCGCCAAAATCTTGTCCCCTTCGAAGGCGACAGACACGGAAAAGGCAGTGTTGTACTGCAGCCCCGCATAGGACTTGGCGGCAACGATGTCCGTCTTTCCGCTATCGTTGTAGACGGAAACGCCGACGGCGAGTTTTCCGCCGAGGTCGGTGAATGTCACTTCCGTGGAGCCGCCCTCACCCGGCTCTGCGGTAAGGCCGCTCAGGCCGAAAAACAGCGCAAACCTCGCGCCGTTCGGAATGGAGCGGATGGTGAGGGTGTAGTCCGCCTCAAGATTGCGCGCCACACCGTCCGCGCTGACGTCGTCGACTTTTTTAATGGCCACGATGCGCGCGTCCTCCTCGGAATTTGCGTTAAAGAGCACCTTCCCGCCGGAAGCGACGGGGTCGCCGAAATCGAGCCAAGTTCTTGAATCCAATCCGCCCGAAATCGAACTGTTGGTGACCAGCTCCCGGCGGGAAGATCCCGCCAGGGCGATCATGGAAATACTGCAACTGCAAAGCACAAGCAAAACAGATAATAAAATAGAGACCGTTCTTTTCTTCATTCCAATCACCGACATCAATAGCCTGCGTTGAACAACCAGTCTTTCCATTTATCCCTAACCGTTTGCTGCACGTCTGCCCAAAGCGATTTCGCGTCGCCGCGGTCAGACTCATTTATGGCGCACAGGGAGGAGATGATGCCGAGGTTCATGTACTGGTTAAGGGAGTTGAGCAACATAATCGGGGAGCGCTGATAGCCGCCATACGAGATGATTTCCAATTGCGGCTGAAGCTCGAGACACTGCAACTGGAAGTCCGACCACGTGTCATCCGGCTCGATAAGGTCAGGATCTTCCAGCGTGAAAGAAGGCAGCTGATGGATGTGCTCCGCAAAAATCTGCCCGCCGCGGTCGGAGAATACAAAGCGGAGGAATTCCTTCGCCGCTTCCTTTGCGGTGGAGTACTTGTTGAGGATCACGCCGTGGAGGTCCTGGTTTCCGTACATCTGATTGCGCGCCGTATAAACGCGGTCGTAGTCCGCCTTCGTTACTTCAAAGCCGGTGCCGGTAACCGTGTCGCCGGTGGGCGCAGCGACCTCGCCGCTCGATACGCTGTCGATATAGGTAATCAAAGCGGAAAGTTCCGCATCGTTTTTCACGCTCTTATCCGGCAAAACTTCGCGGATGGAGCTGATCACCGGCGTCTTCATCAAGCGCAACTGCATATCGGGTGCAATCGCGCCCGCCATCTCGTTCTCCAGCCATGCACCGTTGGGCATCATTGCCGCTCTGTTGTTCAAAAAGAGCGTCTGCTGTGTGCCGATTTCCTCGGTGTTGGAGCCGCGATAGACAGTATCGGGGGTAATAATTTTCTCGAGGACTTTGAGCGCCTGCAAACGGCCGTCCGTTTCGGAGAGCCAGGTGTCCATATCGGGGGAGTTGCCGT
>ENA-UESH01000295-UESH01000295.1-human-gut-metagenome-genome-assembly--contig:-NODE-295-length-51184-cov-8.261608_pt1 | contig 51184 bp, 43 predicted proteins | sample MGYA00243001_ERZ508002 | MGnify/ENA primary metagenome ERZ508002 (study PRJEB26167, sample SAMN06115447) | human gut metagenome | host: Homo sapiens | place: China:Anhui | collected 2015-08-07 | study... | reverse complement strand
CTGGACCTTTTGCTCGCTTCGCTCGGTGCTTTATTTTACTTTATGCTTGCAATTTACTTTGGTCTGCTATGCTCATTACTCATTACTCATTCCTCATTTCTCATTCCTCACTCCTCACTCCTCATTTAACTCCTCTCCTCATTTAGCCTCGCCCCTGATTTATTCAAATGTAATCGTTTTATGCCTATTGCATTAATTTGCTTTTTGTTGTATAATATATTTGTTAATATATACAGCCATTTGGCAAAATCAAGATATGAAAGGACCTTATTACTATGAAGAAATTCCTTGCGGCAGCTCTTGCTCTTTGCATGACAAGCGCTGCTCTCACAAGCTGCGGTGATTCAAACAGCTCTTCTGCTGCTGACTCAAACTCCGCTGCGGCAAACTCTCAGGCTTCCGATTCAAGTGCGGCTGATACCGAAAGTGTTTCAGACAAGCTTCTTGCGGAATACCCTGCATCTACGGAAAAGATAGATGTTAAAAATGGTGCTACTGAGAACATGATCGCCAGAAGCGTTATCAACGAGGGCGACACTTCCCGTCTTGCGGCTAAGCTCGACTACGCTCTGCAAAATCCTAAGGAGACAACAAAGATCTGTTTCATCGGCGACTCTATCACGGCAGGTTCGGGTGCTAACTCCTCAACTAATCAGTATGTAAACCAGTTCAAGAGCTGGTGGGAGGAAAACATAAGCTTCTATGTTGATGTTACTAATGCCGGTATCGGTGCAACTGACTCATACATAGGTGTTCACAGGGCACAGCGTGACGCTTTGGAGGCTAAGCCTGACATTATCGTTATCGAGTTTATCAATGACGCTGATGATGAATTTTATGAGTCCTGCATGGACAGCCTTGTAAGAATGTGTCTTGAGCAGGACAACAATCCTGCAGTTATGATACTTGAGCCTTCAACCGAGGGGGGCACATCTCCGCAGGCTGCACATCTCAAGGTAGCACAGGCTTACAACATTCCTATGATATCTTATCATGACGCTGTTATGCCTGAGATAGAGGCTGGCAACTTCACATGGGCTGACATTTCACCTGACAACGTTCACCCTAATGATGACGGACACGTTATAATGGCTTCACTGCTCACAAAATTCGTTGGCAACATAAAGGACAATATTGACAGCGTTGACAAGGAAGCGAAGGCATTTGACACAAGCACTGTTGCACCGACGGGCGATGTATTCGCTGACGCTACTATCGGAAGCCGTCAGACAGAGGACATTGTAAAGACAACTGACGAGGGAACATTCACAGATGTTACAACATTCCAGAAGTTCACAGACGGTTGGGGAACTACAACAGGCGGCACTATCAAGTTTGAGATAACTGCAAAGAACATTGGTATGATATACTACATGACAGTTGACGGCAAATCCGGCGTGGCTGCTGTAAAGGTCGATGGCGAGGACGTTGCAACGATAAACGCTGACTTCACAAGCGGCTGGGGCAACTACGCAAAGGCACAGCAGATATACTCATCTGACGAGGTGGCTACTCACACTGTTGAGGTAACTGTCGTTGATGACTCAAAGCCTAACTTCCAGATACTTAACTGGCTTATTTCATAATATGTGAAACTTAATAGCCGCAAGGCATAAAAAAGTGCTGATACGTTTTGACCGTATCGGCACTTTTTTGTTGGCTTTTTATCTTTTAACGTCCATTCGCCTGCAAGCTACTGCGAAAAATACTGCCAGCTCTGCAACGGCAAGCAGACCAAGAGTTCTGCGGTATACGATGCTTTCAGCAAAATTTCCTGCATACAGCTCAGAAAAAAGTTTTATGAAAAGTGCGGTGTACGCCGCCGCTGTAAGTATAGCGACAGACCTGTTAAAACGCTTTATCACCACGCTCAAAAGCAGTGCGGACAAAAATATTATGGCAAAAAACATCATTGCCGAAACGAAGCTGCCAAGCCGTGAGCCGCTGAAAAATATATCGAATATCTGCGATCTTTGTTCAAGAAGTTCATATTCGACAGAGCCTGCGGAGCTACCGCACATAAGCTCTATGACACGCAGCCACAGGAGATAGCCGCCTGAAACGAATACCGACATTGTTATCATACTAAGGAGCATACAGGCTATGCCGCATTTTCTTGGGGTATTCTGTGCACAGGTTATCTGAATGGTGTTCGTGCAGACCACATATGCACACACTGCGGCGACGACACAAGAGGCTATCAGCAGCAGGGGCAGCACCAAATCGCAGGCTATTGCCATATCGCCGCTGCCGCATAAAAATGCAGATGCTGTGATGACGCCGTAGAGGCAAAGCATAAAGGCATATATCACAAGGCAGTAATATCTCTGGATCGTCTTGAAAAGTGTGAGTGTTTTGATCTTTCCCATTTTATTTCACACCCCTTTGTCTTTTGATAGGCTTTCTGTGCCAAAAAAGGTAAGCTGTCAATGCGGCGATGATCGTAAGTGCCGCATAGGTAACGGAAAAGGCTATCGGTGCAACATCGGGAACGATATTTTCAAAGAATTCGTAGCTCAGCAAAGGACTTCTCAAAGCCTTTGTGAAGATACCGCCGCCGATATTCAGTGCCGCAAGGATAACTATAACGCCGCAGTTGATGAGTTTGCCTGTGCGTTCAAGTCGGCTCATTATAATGAAAAATGCCGAGCCGCTGAAAAATATGAGAAAAGTTCTCACAAACAGCATCGAATAGATATAAGCTGCACTTTTGCTGAATGACAGCGATAAAAGAGAATAATTTTGCAGTATCTCTGCGTGTGTATAGTCCACTGCCACGCCGTCAAGGCGTATAACAGTTCCTTTCAGCTTATCTGCAAAAATAAAGCTCTCTATGCTGTGTGCGGCAACAACTATAAATGCTGTGACAAAAGCACAGATAAGTATTGCAGCAAAGGACGTTTTTCTTGACACACCACAGCAGACTGAAAGTGAGAATATCTCTTTTACCGTAAAAAACGCCGCCGCAAATGCTGCCGCCCCCGTAAGCAATTCATAATATTCAGACACACCCTCCACGCTCAAAGCCTTTGCCGCAAGCAGCACAAGGAAAAACACAAGCACGGCTGCAAGGGGAAGGAGAGTTCTTACAACAGTAGTTTTACAGAGTTTCAGCCCATTCATTGTTCCCCCTCCTCACCTGTCAGATTTATGAACACCTGCTGTAGGTCGGGTCTTGAGACCTCAAGACCTTCGGGGATATTTTCGGGCGTGCCCTTTAGATACGCCGAGCTTATTGTTCCGATGTTTTTCATGCAAAGCACCTCTTTATTCTGACAATAGGCAGAAACTAAACTCTTTACACCTGTGACGGAATAGCCATCCGTCAAAATATCCTCCGTTTTGCCTGCCGCAAGCACCTTGCCCTTATCTATTATTATGACATCCTCCACAAGGTTCTCGCACTCTTCGATAAGGTGGGTGGATATTACCACACCGCACTGAGTTTCGGCAAAGCGTTCTACCAGCAGGCGGTAAAAAAGGTCACGGTGGTTTGCATCAAGCCCAAGAACAGGCTCGTCAAAGAAGAGAAAGTCTGCACCGCTCGCCAAGGTGAGAATGAGCTTTGAAACTGTCAGATAGCCTGTTGACAGTGCAGAAAGGCGTTTTTTCGGGTCAAGCTTGAACTTTTCGGCAAGAGAATAGGCATAGTCCTTATCAAAACCGCCGTAAAAATCAGCCGTGATATTCACCGCCTGCTTAAAGGTCAGACCTGCCGGCATTGTGACGCTCTCGCTCATTGCGTATATACGATTCAGTGCTTTATCATTTTCCAAAAGTTCTTCTCCGTCAAGAGTACACCTGCCCGAGGTGGCAAAAACACGGTTCGTTATGATATTCATAAGAGTGGATTTGCCTGCGCCGTTTCTGCCCAAAAGTCCGTATATCCTGCCCTTTTCTATCTCCACAGACACACCCACAAGGGCATAGTTCCTGCCGTATTTTTTTATGATGTTATCCGCCTTTATAACGCTGTTACTCATTTTCAAATCCCCTTTCTATCATTGCGATTATCTCATTTTTTGATATGCCGAGCTTTTTGGCTTCTGCGCACATTTTGTCAACGTAGGTCTGCTGAAAATCCTGCTGTCTTTCTGCTTTGAGTTTTTCCACTGCTCCGCTGCTCACGAACATTCCAAGGCCTCTTTTTTTGAATATTACCCCTTTATCCACGAGCATATTTATTCCTTTCAAGGCTGTGGCGGGGTTCACTTTATACTCCACTGATATTTCTGTTGTGGACGGTATCTGCTCTCCCTCAGGTATCGTTCCGCTTATTATCATATCCGACAGCCACTCGCACAGCTGAACATATATAGGCTTTTCGCTTTCAAGTCTGAGTTCCATATCATTTCCCCCTTTCGGTTTCGATTTTTGTTGTCTTTTTTCTCACAAGTTTATTAGTTAGTTACTCATGTAACTAACTATACAACAAATAGCGGCATTTGTCAAGCTTTTTGGCAAAAGATTTTTCAAGACAGGCAAGATACACAATTTTATACTGCGTCTTTTATGCAATATAAATGTTATAATATTTTATAAATATACAAAATATTTAGTGAAAACTAAGCAGCCAGCTTAACAAAAACGAAAATAGATATGATATAATAAATATGCTGAAAGAAACAAACACAGCGATAACTTATTGATCCCCTTAATAAGACTTCTCCCGACAGGTTTTCCGACTGTCGGGAGTTTTTTTGCATATTAGTTTTCTTTTTGTTCTGTGATAATATCCGAAAGCTTATTTATCAGATCTTCAGGCACGTTGTAGTAACACTTATTTATCTTCACATTATACGCATCTGCCGTTGTTTGTCTGACAATTATGCTATATTCTTTACCGTCTGATACTTTCCACTGAGCAGTACCCTTTGAAAGCATTCCATTTTTTTGCTGTATTTTCATCGGCCGCATAGCTTAAACTTTCGTTGAGGAGCTGGCGAAATTCTGTTATAGCCGTTTCATCTGTTATATCCCAGTTTTTCCCCTTTGCATATGGGTCGCCATACTCGGCGGACACACCAAAGCCATTTATATTGCTGAAATCAAGTTCTGTGATACTATCATTGTCCACCGAAGCTTCACTTTCCTCAGTGCTTTCACTGAGTACAACAGAGCTGTTTGCAGGCGTTGGGGCGGCACTGCTTTCTGTGGTATTTCCGCAGGCTGTCATTACAGCTATTCCTGACAAGGTGAAAATAAATAATATTTTATATTTCGTTTTGTTCATAATATCTCCTCCTGTAATAATTATACTTGAATTGTATAATTACTACAATTGACAATTTTAACATATTATTTGTTTATGTTTTGTACAATTTACTAAATAAATCTAAATATTATTAAAAATCGTCAAAAAATCGGCAGCAGGCACATGATAGCGTCTGCTGCCGATAGTTTTATATTGTTTTAAGCATTAAAGCAATTATCCAAGAACAACAACGATGTTTGTCTGCTCTGTCATCTTGCACTCGCACACGAAGTTGCCTTCAACTGCTTCGCCGTTGACTGTCATAGACTTTACGCCGCTCTGAACGTGATCTGGGTTCTGGATGTCGATAGAAAGGTGCTTGCCACGGAAGTTCTTTTCGATCTTGAAGCCGTCCCATGTGTGTGGGATAGATGGGCTTATCACAAGTCCTTCTGCGTTTGGTCTCATACCGCAGATACCCTCTACGCAGCCTACCATTACTGTTGAGCCTGTACCTGTCAGCCAATGAACGTGTGAACGTCCTGCATATGGTGAACGTGTTGACTCTGTAAACTGACCGTGAACGTATGGCTCAAGTATTCTTACTTCTGCCTTATCGTTCATGTTAGCAGGTGAGGACTCGAGGAAGTACTCGAATGCTCTGTCACCGTGACCGAGAAGTGACTCTGCAAGGATAGCCCAGCCCTGTGTCTGTGAGAAGATACCACCGTTCTCCTTTGTATCAGGGTTGAAGATGTGCATGAGAGCACCGTCAAAGTAATGATCTACATAAGGTGGCTCCATGATCTTTACGCCAAATGGAGTATTGAGTATCTCGTGTACCTTTTCCATAGCTGTTTCAGCCTGCTTATCAGATGCAAATCCTGAGATAACTGACCAAGACTGTGGGTTGAGCCACATTGAAGCCTCTGGATCCTTCTTAGCGCCAACGATCTCGCCGTTCTCTCTGTAGCCTCTGATGAATCTATCTTCGTCCCAGCAAGCTTCAAGGCTCTTGCCGAGTTCAGGCTGTACCTTGTCGATATATGAAGCGTACTCATTATCGCCTCTGTCAAGAGCATAGCCCTTGATGATGCTCATTGCATAGTAGAGCTGGAATGCAACGAATGTTGACTCACCCTTCTTGCCAAGTCTGAGGCAGTCATTCCAGTCAGCATAAAGACCTGCTGGCATTGTATGAGCGCCAAGTCTTTCCATTGAGAAGTTGATAGCTCTCTTAAGATGCTCGTAAACTGTATCTTCGCCGCCATTTGCGTATACGATAACTTCATCGAGGAACGCCTTGTTTCCGCTCTCACCGATATACTTATTAACTGTTGGGAAGAGCCAGAGAGCATCGTCTGCTCTATAGCATGGGTGGCCTGTTTCCTTAGCGTAGATAGAGTTCTCATCGTTCTCGTCCGGGCAAGTTTCGTGGCCTGCCTTGTGATCGAACTTAACAAGTGGAAGTCCGCCGCCGTTATCTACCTGTGCAGAGATCATAAATCTGATCTTTTCAGCAGCAAGCTCAGGATTGATATGGATAATACCCTGGATATCCTGAACTGTATCTCTATAGCCATAGCCGTTTCTCAGACCGCAATAGATGAATGACGCAGCTCTTGACCAGATAAATGTGATGAAGCACTGATAAGCGTTCCATACGTTTACCATGTTATTGAACTCGTCAGAAGGAGTTTCGATCTGGAAGTTATTGAGCTGACCATGCCAGTAAGCGATAAGCTCCTTGACCTCAGCGTCTACCTTGCCAGGCTCGTTATATGCAGCGAGTATCTCGTCAGCTACCTTTGGATTCTTCTGACCAACAACATAGATTATCTCCTTTGTTTCGCCAGGAGCAAGGATAATGTCAGACTGGAGAGCGCCGCAAGCGTTTGAGTTATAGTTGAGCTTGTTATCGCAGAAGCCTCTTTCAACTGCAACAGGGTTGCCGTATGTTCTATAAGAGCCGATAAAGCTGTCCAGATTACCGTTATAAGCGGAAACAGGAGCGCCAACTACGCCGAAAAATCTTTCTCTCCAGTTAGAGCCGTTCTCGTCCTTACCGCTGTTCTCATTGATATGCTGAACGATCTTGTTGCCCTCAAAGCTTGTTCTTGTGATGAACAGTGTATACTGGAGGTTTACCTGATCCTGCTCATAGTTGTTCTCGTTTGTGAACTCTACAAAGCCGAATGTTGAAAGGTTTCTGTATCTGTCAGAGTTATTTGTGATCTTAGTTCTCCATACCTCATATGTTTTGTTCAGAGGAACATAATATGTAAGCTCGGAGTGGATATCTGCATAGTCAGACTTGATCGTTGTATAAGCTGTACCGTGGTGGCACTCTGTCTTATACTGATCGAGAGGCTTGCCTACAGGCTGCCATGTGCATGACCAATAATCCTTGGCGTCGTTATCTCTGATGTAGATATATCTGCCAGGAAGACCGATATTTGAATTGAAACGGTAACGGATTATTCTTCCGTTAGCACCGCTCTTTACAAAGCTGTATCCGCCGCCGTTGTTGGATACGATAGCGCCGTACTCAGGTGAGCCGAGATAGTTAGCCCAAGGTGCAGGTGTGTCAGGTCTTGTGATGACGTATTCCTTGTGTTCAAGGTCAAAATAACCATACTGCATATTTTTATACGCTCCTTTTCAATATTTTAAAGTTGTAAACGTTTCACCAAAATGGCGTAAACGTTTCCCTCATAGATCCCGTCATTATTCATAACGCTTATATTATTTTAGCATACTTCCGATAGCTTTACAAGGGGGTAAAGCCAAAAAAATGGGCGTATTTTCAAAAAACTTTTTCGGGATTGTTGACTTTTGAAACTTAAACGATTGAAAATCGTCATGCTTTTTGTCGTTGTCCAAAACGCACTAATAACTGATATTTATTTGTATATATTGGATATTGACAGCAGTGCCGAAAATATGGTATGTTGTGTATATAATAAATTATAGGGTAGGTGACAAAACATGAAAAAGACAGTTTATTTGGTTTTAGCGCTCTCATTGCTTCTTTGCTCATGCTCACAGACAACAGACAATGATGACAAAAGCAAGGTCAATGACAGCAGTACAGTTGTGACAACAGCTTCTACAACAATGACAACTACCACAACTTCATCATCAAAGGTTGATGAAAATGCTGAAATTTCGGCATATTATATTCATCACTGGTATGGAGAAGAGCCATATGAGATAACAGACAAGGACACTATCCACAAGATAACTGCATGGATAGAGAACGCTAAATCGGTATGCAAGGATTATCCTTACATTGACGGCTTAGAATACGGTGGCGCAGACGCTTATGGAATCTCTCTCGAAAAGGATGAATCAAGTGATGCGTATGAGAGCATTTGTGTTATCGATGTTTCACAGTATTCGTGGGACACCTCAGGCGGTATGCACTCTGAAAGTAAAATATGCAATTTTAGCATAAAAGATGATACAGGCGAATTTCAGGATTACAATTTGCCAAAGGAAATGATAGATGAAATAATGCCCCTTATAACAAGACCGAATGTTGAATAACACATACAAAACCGGCGTGTATCTTCGTGATACACGCCGGTTATTTTTTGATGTATTATGATACCTTGAGCCATGCGCAGGCAAAATCAAGAGCTTCATAGAGGCTTGATTTTTCTGCCACCTTAACTATCTGCTTATTCGGAGGCAGTGTGCTGTCTGTTGCAACTTTTCTTATTCTTACCTTATTTGCAACGTCGATACCGCCGACCTTTTCTGTAGAAAGTATTTCTATCATGACTACGAACTCGTCATACATATTTCCAAAATAGATATTATTCCCTTTTCTCACCAAAGGAACGCCCTTATAGGTGAAAAAAGCTTTCTTTTCTTCTGCCATTTATCTCTCCGCCTTTCTCATAATATATTTCTCTTTTTGTTTACTATTTTATTATACCATACTTTTCACATAATTAAAAGAGCTTTTGACAACTTTTTTGCGCAGGTTTTCAGCCTTGCTTTATGTGGGATACATATTGTATCACATATTCTTTGCGAAAGCTGTCGAAACATGACCGTAGGGGCGAACGCTGTTCACCCGTCCGATTTTGTGCTTAGCATGGGATATGCGTTTTAGTAGTTTTCGTCCACAGCCTCGCCTTTAAGAAGTCTGTCCATATTTGCAACGAACGTATCTACCCAAGTTGACTGTATTCTGAATGAGGTTTCACCATTTAGCTTGACTACAGAACGTCTTGAAGAATCCTTATAAATCTCCATAATGTCCTTTTTGCCGTCCTTGCGGTCGAATGTTACAGTCAGATAGCTTTCGCCCTCAGGGTCTGTGAAGTATATCTCATTTGTCGGGCAACCCATAAGATACTGATAGAAGGTCTTAAAGTTGTCAACGTCAAGCTCCTTGCCGTCTGTTGTGACCTTTGTTACCTGTGCGGTAGTTTTGCCGTCAGAATCAGTATCAGCACTTGTGCCTGAGCTTTCTACCTCATAAACGGTCTTTTTACCGTTATAGACTACTTCAACGTCTTTAAGGTCAACAAGGTAGTTTGAAGTCATAAGGCTTGTGATAACGTCCTCTGCTTTGATCGTTGCCCATGGGAGGTTATCGGCTGAAACGAGGTATATAGCGTCAACGCCCTTTACGCCCTCAAAGTAGCAATAATATGCAGACACTGTATCTGTTGTTTCACTGCTGTCGCCTGCGGTAGCATAGACAGGGTCGCCTATTTTAAGGGTATAGTCATAGCCGTCTCCCGAGAGTCTTACTGTTGCGAACGGGTCGGAAAGTCCATGCTCCTTCATTGCAGTTTTATCAGGTGCGATGACCTCACAGCTCTGTGCTGTAAGTCCCCACATACCATGGGTAGTTGCTGAAGAATTTGTGATGTTCAGGTATGAGAAGATAGGCTCTGTCATTACCTGACCTGAAAGTCCCTCTATCTCGTTCGGGTTATTTTCAAACGCCATTTCATAGTCCAGATCTTTTCTTGTAACTGTTTCCTTGCCATAGTCAGGCCAATCGTCGTCAGACGGCTTTGTGAGCAAAGTGAGGTTCGCATATGCGGTCACCGGATCTGTATAGTATGAAAGCTTTGTTCCCATTACCATATAGACGGTCTTTTCATCGTCAAGGCTCACATATCTGTATCTTTCGTTGCTTGGTGAAACAGAGCCTACATGAAGGGTAGTGGCAGTGCCGTCGCTGTATTCAACTGTGAGATCTGCTGTGGGCTTATCAAGACCGTATTTTGACATATCCTCAACGTTTTCTTCAACGAGCTTTTTCGCCTTGAAGCCGTCAAGATTCGATATCATGGAAGCTTCTGCGGTGGTATTGGCATTGAGAGTGCCAAGCTCAGGTATGCTCCATGTGGATTTGCCTGACTCGGACTTATTAACGGAATACTCGCCATGTTCGTTTGAAACCTTTACGCTTGTTATATCGTCGCTTGACTTTGTAAGGATAACAACGCTCTCGTCCTGACTTGAAACTGCCGCTGTTGACGATGAGCTGGAGTCTGCGTCTGATTTGCCTGAGGTGGAGTTGAGAAATGCCATTACTCCCACCAGACAAGCGGCTGTGACTCCGCAGATAATGATACCCTGCAATTTACCATTCATTTGTGATTACCTCTGTGTTTTACTTATTCTTTCTTCTTGCCCAGATAACGATACCTACTATAAGAACTACAACAGGTACGCCAAGGCAGAATGTCCATTTAAGAACTGTTTTCTGCTGCTGAGTGATATCGAAAACATTGCCTGTGATAGTTTTTGGTGTGATAGTGATACCTGCGGTCTTTCCGGTAAGACCGTTTATAACGCTTATGAAATACTCGCTGTTCTGATACTGTGAATACTGCAAGTAGGTATCAGACAGCATACCCTCTGAACCTACTGCGATAACATTGCTATAGAGAGTTTTGTTATCGTCTGTAAATTTTGCCTTTGAGCCGACAGCCATATAATTCTGCTGACCCTTTACCAGAGCGTCGCCTATATTCACCTGACCTGTGGTCTGTGATATATCAACATTTGCGGTATAGGCAGAATCTGAGGACTTGAGGTAGGCGTCTGTAGACACCATATCCTGCTCGTCAAAGAGTGTGTTTACAGGACGGCAGAGTGCTGAAAGGATAGCCGGGTTCTCTGTAGAAACGTCCTGAGTGAAGTTATCGGAAACTGTGGAAGCTACTGTTATGCAAGGCGAGTTATAATACTTGCCTGAGTCGCTTTCGCAGATAACGCCCTTGCCGACAGAAAGTCCATACTCTGACAGGAACTCATCAAGATTAGGGGTATCCTCCTGACCATAAGAAGCGATATAGAGGAGCTGTTTGCCAAGATTTCCGCCATTATTGAGGAAGTCGCTGACCTTTTTGATATCCTCCTCCAGATAGTCAGTCTTAGGAGCAGGGATAACCACAACGTCTGTATCGGCAGGGATATCCTCGGAGGTTATGTCCACTGTGTTCACGTTATAGCCGTTAGCTGTAAGAAGCGTCTGGAAATATGTGAGCTGTGTAAGCTCGCTTCTGCCCGTGAGGATAGTAACATAGACAGGGTTAGGGTCTGTTACTGTCATAAGTGCAGAAGTGAAAGCCTGCTCTGCGTTTGAGGACTCGACATAGCTGCCGTAATAGGACAGGAATGAAAGGTCGCCGCCTGCCTGCTGGGCAAGGGTATCTATGCTGTAGCCTGATTGTGACAGCTTCTGCTCAAACTCGTCTGTGAATGTAAGGAGATCGAGCATACCGAGCTTTCTTGTTCGGCTTATCTCTTTGCCGTCAACCTTTGTTTTTGTTTCAAATATCATATCGAACTGGCTGATAGTATCGGTATACTCCTTAACGATCTCAGGGTGTGAGTCGATATCAACGAAACGATATGTGATATGGTGATTGAGCTTACAATAGTTTTTCAAAAGCTCAACAGCCTGCTTATTATAAGAGCTGTAATTTGTATAAGTATTCTCGTCAGCGAAGATAGTTACCTGAACGTCAACGTTCACTTTCTTTACATAATCCTCTGTATCGTTTGAAACTGAATATATCTTATTTGTAGTCAGGTCGATAGTGATAGGATATCTGTCAAAAATCATTGTTGTGACAACATTCACTAGGACAAGCAGAGCGACAAAAACGCAGGTGAACACTGTTGCCATTGTTCCATGCTTGAGCTTTTTGGCATTGAACTTTTTGCCGTCCTTTGTCTTTTTCTCTTTTTTATCTTTCTTTTTGTCTTTATCTTTTTTATCCTTTTCTGTATCCTTTGGAGCGGTCTTTGCTGCCTTTTCGTCTGCTACAACGTCTTTAAGCAGGTCTGCTCCTGATACAGAGATCTTTTCGTTATTATTCTCTTCCATTTAAACAGCCCTCCTTTAGCCCCAGCGGCGTTTTTCAAGCACTCTCACCGTGAGGAAAAGAAATGCCACTATTGCACTCAGAAAGAACACAACGTTAGAAAAATCAAAAAGTCCATAGGTGAATGAATAATATCTCTCGCCGAATGACACCTTTTCGCACACTGTTGTGAGCCATTCAAAAGGCAGAAGATTGCCTATAGTTGACAGGAACGACACGAAGATAAGTGCGATAAAGCTTATTACTGCGGCAACTATCTGGTTTTCTGTGAAAGATGAGCAGAAGATACCGATAGCGATATAAGCGCCGCCAACAAGTGCCAGAGCGACGATATTGCCCACAACGACGTTCCAGTCAGGCGTACCGAAAGCGGATACGACAACTGCAAAAACGCCTGTGATAGCGATAGCTATGATATAGATAAGGAAAGCGGCAAGGAATTTACCTACAACTATGCTGCCAAGTCCCACAGGGGCGGTGAGCAGACACTGGTCTGTTTTTGTTCGCTTTTCCTCGGATATGGTCCTCATGGTGAGGACAGGTATAAGCACTATTATGATTATAAGAAGCGCACTGAAAACGGAATCAAGTCTTGTATAGCCGCTTTCAAGGCTGTAGTTTGCAAACATTACACCTGAATAGGCATAGAATGCCGCAAGGAAAATATAACCGATAGGTGAGGTAAAATAGCTTCTTACCTCTCGTCTGAATATTGCGCCCATTAGTCATTTCCCTCCTTATCGGAAGTATTTTCAAGGGCAGGCAAAGCCTCGCCCATTGTGAGCTTGAGGAATATATCTTCAAGTGAAAGCTCAGAGGTCTTAAGTTCAAGCATATACCAGCCGTTTTTAACAACTGTTTCAAAGACGTCACGTCTGATATCCACGCCCTCTTTGGCTTCAATTCTGATATCGTTCACGCCGTCTTTATGGCTTGCGTCGCAGATGACTTTCTCAACGCCCTTTATGCCCTGCATTGCTCTGACGATCTTATCCTTATCGCCCTGTATCTTTGCAGTGAGCTTATGCTCGCCTGAGAGCTTCTGTGAGAGGTGTTCCTCTGTATCGTTTGCGACGACCTTGCCCTCGTTGATGACGATTATCTTATCGCAGACAGCCTGCACTTCAGAGAGGATATGGGAAGAAAGGATAACGGTATGATTTTTGCCGAGCTTTCTTATAAGAGTTCTTATCTCGATTATCTGCTTAGGGTCAAGACCTACTGTAGGCTCGTCCAAGATAAGAACCTTTGGGTTGCCGATAAGAGCCTGAGCAAGACCTACTCTCTGTCTATAACCTTTTGACAGGTTCTTGATTATTCTGTTATAAACATGGTCTATCTTTACAAGTCCGCATATATCTTTAAGATGCGACACCTTTGGAAGCTTACACTTTTTAAGGTCATAGACAAAATAGAGATATTCTTTTACGGTCATATCCATATAAAGGGGCGGAAGCTCAGGGAGATAGCCTATCTGCTTTTTAGCCTTGATAGGGTCTTCAAGGATATCTACGCCGTCTATAAGGGCTTTGCCGTCTGTACAGGATATGTAGCCTGTAAGGATATTCATAGTGGTGGATTTTCCCGCTCCGTTAGGACCGAGGAAGCCGAGAACTTCGCCGTCCTCCGCTTTGAAAGAGATATTATCGACAGCTTTTTTGTCGCCGTATCTCTTGGTAAGGTTTATAACCTCTATCATTTTATTTCCTCCTCTTAGGAAAAGCATTCATAAGTCTTTACAATTTTATAATACTTATGTGACAGGGGAGTGATAGCTGTACGAAATACAGAGCATTTTAAGTAAATTTAAAGTAGCAAATACTCAAAATGCTCCGCTGTTGAATTATTTATCCGTCTAAAAGCGATGTATCTATGTAATTTGTAGGGGAGCGGTGCAATTTCTGCTTTGCAGAGATCCGACATCCCACTTGTTTGGAAATTATTTCGCCCCTACACTTGTTCAACATTTTCGTAATTTTTATTATAACAGCTTCTCAATGCCCTTTCTTATTCTTGCAAGAGTATCCTCCTTGCCGATGAGATATGATATCTCAACACCGCCGCCCGGAGTGAACGCCTTACCTGAAACTGCAACTCTAAGAGGCCACAGAACGATACCGTTCTTTACGCCAAGCTTGCCGATAAGGTCAAAGAGTGCGTCATGGATATTTTCCTCTGTCCAATCCTCAACGCCCTCGAGAACAGGGAGAACTTCTTTGAGAGATTCCAGAGAATTTTCAGGGTTCGTTTTCATCTTCTTATGTTTATAGAGAGCTATATCATACTCAGGGAGAGCGTCGATAAAGTCTACCATTTCAGGTATCTCTGTGAAAAGCTCTGTTCTTGCCTGCAAGAGCTTTGCGATCTCGTTAAGGTCAACGTCCTCTCTATGAACGGACTGCTTGATATAAGGGATAGCATACTCAGCAAACTTCTCAGGGGTCATAGCCTTTATATACTTGCCGTTGATAGCTTTAAGCTTAGCAGGGTCAAAGATAGCAGGGGACTTAGAAAGTCCGTGGATATCGAATTCCTTAACAAGCTCTTCAAGTGAGAATATCTCGTTCTCGCCCTTTGGCGCCCAGCCAAGCAGAGCGATATAGTTTATAACGGCTTCTTTAAGATAGCCCTTTTTCATAAGATCCTCGTAAGATGCGTCGCCGTCTCTCTTTGAAAGCTTATGCTGTTTATCTTTCATGATATGCTCAACATGGATATAGGTTGGTATCTCCCAGCCGAAAGCCTTATAGAGCAGGTTATACTTAGGTGCAGATGCAAGGTACTCGTTACCTCTTACAACGTGGGTGATACCCATAAGGTGGTCGTCAACGACGTTTGCAAAGTTATAAGTAGGCATACCGTCTGTCTTTATAAGTATCTGGTCGTCGAGGGTAGAGCAGTCAACAGTGATATCGCCGTAAAGCTCGTCATGGAAAGTAACTTCGCCCTCTGTAGGTATTTTCTGTCTGATAACATAAGGAACACCTGCGTCAAGCTTTTCCTTTATCTCTTCAGGTGAGAGGTTACGGCAATGTCTGTCATACATTGGAGCGATACCGCTTGCCTCCTGAATGGCTCTTACTTCCTCAAGTCTTTCCTTGTCGCAGAAGCAATAATAAGCCTCGCCCTTTTCAACAAGCTCCTCGGCATATTTCTTGAACATACCCATTCTCTGTGACTGGATATACGGACCTACAGGGCCGCCGATATCAGGGCCTTCGTCCCAATTAAGACCAACGTCTTTAAGTGTTTTATAGATGACCTCAACAGCACCGTCAACATAACGCTCCTGGTCTGTATCCTCGATACGGAGAATAAAGTCTCCTCCGTTCTGCTTTGCAATAAGATAGGTAAAGAGTGCTGTTCTCAGGTTACCTATGTGCATATAACCTGTTGGTGAAGGTGCAAATCTTGTTCTTACCTTGTTCATTTATATCTTCCTTTCAAAATTAGAGTCTTATTTCATATCCTGCTCATCAAATGCAATTTTTACATATTTCGCAGGATTATTTGCAATATACTGCCTTATTTCTGCGTGTTGCTTTCTGTTTTTGATTATCGTATCATAAAAAGATTTTTGCCATATGGAATAACCTAGTTCTTTTGTGACAGCCTCTTTGAAATGTTTTATGACCCTTGAAAGTGTCGGTGTTTCACTTGTAGGGGCGAACAGTGTTCGCCCGTTTTTCGGCTGTTTTTCAATTTTGATTATAATATGCACATGGTCAGGCATGATACAAGACATCTCTACAAAAACGTCGGGATAGTGCTCAGATATCTCTGTGAGTTTTCTCTTTACAAGTTTTCCTGTAACAGAAAGTTTTGGGTGCAGAATTTCATTTGCAGTCAGCGGGCGAACACTGTTCGCCCCTACATTCTCCCACAGGACTTGGTATTTTTCAGTAACACATATCGTCACAAAATACAAGCCGTTCGCAGAATAATCATAACCCTCAAGACGTATTTTCTTTCGTCTTGGCAAATCTTCACTTGTCATATTTTATTTTTCTCAAAATATCTGACCGCCTGCTCTTTGTTTTTTGCTATCTCCTCACGAAGGCTGTCAAAGCTGTCAAACATTTTTTCGGGGCGAAGAAATTCATGCAGTTCAAGTTTTAGCTTTCTGCCGTAAAGATCCCCATGATAATCCATGATGAAGGTTTCTGCAAGGGGAGCTGTTTCAACATGGACGGTAGGCTTTACGCCTATATTTGTCACGCCTGCATACTTATTTCCGTCTATTTCAACAGCGGAGCAATAAACGCCGAATTTCGGCATTACCCTGCCCTTTGGTATCTGCTGATTTATCGTGGGGAAATCCCACGTTCTGCCACGTTGAAAGCCGTATTCCACTTCAAGGCAGAATCCAAAATGATAACCCAGCATTTCATTTGCTTTGGCTATCTCGCCCTCACGGACGCATCGTCTTATCTCAGTGGAACTTATGACCTCACCGCCCATGAGCAGTGGACTTACTATTTCCACATCTATATCATATTTTTCACCGAGCCTTTTAAGGTCAACAGCCTTGCCCTGTGCGCCTTTGCCGAATGTAAAATCGTTTCCGCACACTGCGCCGCTGCAATTGAGCCTTTCTTTCAGCACCTTTTTCACAAAATCCTCCGGTGACATACCTTTGAACTCTGCAAAATCAGGTGAAAAAAGCACTTCGACCCCAAGCTCTGCCATTTTTTTATGCTTTTCCTCATCGCTCATAAGCATTTCTATCCTGCCGTCATGACCTTTTGAGGTCACGGTGTCGGTCTTGAAACAGAAAACTGCCGAATGTCCGTCAAGGCTCTGAGCCTTTTTCACAGCCGTTGTTATTATGAGCTGATGTCCTCTGTGGACTCCGTCAAAAAGCCCAAGAGCGCAAACTGTCTTTTTTTCGGGGATAAACCCGCTGTTTGTTATATCCGTCAAAATATCCCTCCGAATAAAACAAATTATCAGAAATTTTTGAAGCTTCTGAAACTGCCATCCTGATAAATGCCAATACCAAGAAAGCTGCTGTCGCTGCCGTAGACACGGTAAAGACCGCCGTCGGCAAGCTCTTTTACGCCCGACTGCTCAGGTCTGAGCTTTACTCCGTTTCTATAAAGCTTTGTTTCCCACTGTCCAAGGGTAGTTTTTTCGTAGCTTTCAAAGGCTCTGTCAAGGGGGATAAGCATTTGTGACAGCTTATCCTGCTCACAAATTTCGGCTATCTCCTCTATGGTATAGCAATCTTTTATATCGACGCCCCCTGAATAGGAACGCTCAAGAGAAGTCATCATTCCGCCGCAGCCAAGCTTTTCACCTATGTCGCTGATAACGGAGCGTATATAAGTACCTTTTTCGCAATCAACTTTCATTACGCCCCTGCGTGAAGCTTCGTCATATTCTATTATATCAATGCTGTCGATATGGACAGCCCTCGGCTCACGCTCTATTTCTTTGCCTGCTCTTGCAAGCTCATAGAGCTTTTTGCCGTTCACTTTTATTGCAGAATACATAGGCGGCACCTGCATGATATCGCCTACAAAACTGCTTTTTGCACATTCAAGGTCGGCTCTGGTAACTGCCTTGTCTCTTGTTTTTAACGTCTTTCCTGTGCTGTCTAAGGTATCGGTGCTTACCCCAAGCTGAAATCCTGCGGTATAGACCTTTCGTCTGTCGGGGATAATATCGCAGGCTTTTGTGGCTCTGCCAACGAAAACAGGCAGAACGCCTGTTGCCATGGGGTCAAGAGTTCCTGAATGACCCAATCTTTTTATCCTTAGAACTCCTCTGAGCTTTGCGATAACGTCAAAAGAAGTCCAGCCCTCAGGCTTTTTTACAGGCAAAATGCCGCTGATATTATCCTTGCTGTTATCCAAGCTCATCAGCCCAAGACCTTTTCCGCTTGCTTGAGAAGCTTAGCCTTGACTTCTTCAAGGCTTCCTGTTATCTCACAGCCTGCGGCTCTTATGTGTCCTCCGCCGCCAAACTCACGGCAGAATGCAGAAGCGTCTATCTCATCGTCGCTTCTTACTGATATTTTAAAGACGTTCTCGTGTCTTTGCTTAACTGTTATGCCTATTTTCACGCCCTCAACGGACAATGGTATAGAAGCAAGTCCCTCGAACTCGGCAGCGTCAACGCCACTTTTCTCCATAAGCTCTTTTGTAAGCACTATCATAGAGCATTTGCCATCGCAGTAATACTCCATATTCGCTGTAACGGACTGCTCCACCATAAGTCTGCCCTTGCTTTTTACATCAAACATTTTTCTGTTGATATAAGCAAAATCTATGCCATATGACATAAGCTCTGCACAGGCGATATGAGCCTGCGGAGTTGTGTTTTCATACTTGAAGCAGCCTGTATCCGTTGCAATGCCTGTATAAAGGCATCTCGCTATCTGACGTGATATCTTTCTGCCTGAAGCTTTGAATATCTTATACATTATAAGTGCTGCGGCAGAAGCGTCTGCTTCTACATATGACTGCTTTGCATAATACTTGTTTGAGATGTGGTGGTCGATGCAAAGGTCGATCGCACCCTCCTCGGCATACTTTGAAAGATTGCTGCCAAGAAGATTTGTGTCTGCGATATCCACTGCGATAACATACTTCACATCAAATTCCTGAGGGTAATAGTTCTCATAGATAAGATCATATCTTTCGGGAAAACTGTCAGAATTTACAACGTCAGCCTTTTTCCCCATATCTCTCAGAAAAGCGCACAGGGCAAAGCCTGAACCAAGCGTATCGCCGTCGGGGCTTTTATGAGTTAAAATAAGAAAATTGTCATTTTCTTCAAATATTTTAAGAATATCCTGAAATGTCATAATATCCTTTCTCCTCTATTGTTCTTCGCCGTCTTTCTCTTCTTTTTCTTCTTCGGGCAGAACTTCTTTAAGAAGCTTGTTTATCTTTGCTGAATGCTCGATAGAATTATCTGCGATAAATTTAAGCTCAGGGCATTTTTTCAGCTTCAGCACGTTTGATATCTCTCTTTTGAGAAATCCTGTTGCCGACTCAAAGCCCTTAACGGCTTCTTTTGCCTTTTCATAGCCCTCAAAGCTTGAAACATACACTTTGCAGAATGAGCCGTCACCTGCCACGTCGCAGCGGACGATAGTGAGCATATCTCCTCCATGTATCCTTGGGTCTTTAAGGTCTCTCATTTTGCCCGATATTATTCTTCTTATATCTTCGGACATACGTCCTGCTCTGTAACCTGCCATAATATCTTTATCTCCTGCTTAAATATGCTCTTACGGGGCGGCTGTCCGTCCCGTAAGCATCATTATCAATCTCTGTATTCTTCCATATAGAACGCCTCGAAAATGTCGCCCTCCTTGATATCGGTGAACTTTTCAAGAGTGATACCGCACTCAAAGCCTGCGGCAACTTCCTTGGCGTCATCCTTAAATCTCTTAAGGCTTGACATCTTATCCTCGGCGATAACGATACCGTCTCTTACGACTCTTATCTCGTTATTTCTGCCCACCTTACCGTCAAGAACGTAAGAACCTGCTACAGTACCAACATTGGATATCTTGTAGACCTGTCTTACCTCGATACGAGCTGTTTCCACCTCTCTGTACTTAGGAGCGAGCATACCCTTCATAGCGTCTGTTATTTCTTCTATTGCATCATAGATTATTCTGTAAAGTCTGATATCAACGCCACTCTGCTCTGCATTCTGCTTTGCAACAGGGTCAGGACGAACGTTAAATCCAACGATGATAGCGTTTGAAGCGTTTGCGAGCATAACGTCGCTCTCAGATACAGCGCCTACGCCGCCGTGGATGACCTTAACTCTGACCTCGTCATTTGAAAGCTTTTCAAGTGACTGCTTAACGGCTTCAACTGAGCCTTGAACGTCAGCCTTGACGATGATAGGAAGCTCTTTCATTTCTCCCTCAGCTATCTGGCTGAACAGGTTGTCGAGAGTTACCTTCTGATGCTGCTGGAACAGTTCTTCCTTAGCTTCATGCTTTCTCTGCTCAACAAGCTCTCTTGCAAGCTTTTCGTCTGCAACTGCGTTGAAAACGTCGCCTGCACTTGGAACTTCACCCAGACCTGTTATCTCAACAGGTGTTGACGGGCCGGCTTCCTTAATGCTTCTGCCCTTATCGTTTGTCATCGTTCTTATACGTCCGACAGAAGTGCCTGCGATTATAACGTCGCCTGACTTCAAAGTACCATTCTGAACGAGGAGTGTAGCAACAGGGCCTTTACCCTTATCAAGTCTGGCCTCGACAACAGTACCTCTTGCAAGTCTGTCAGGGTTAGCTTTAAGCTCCTTGACCTCTGCAACGAGGAGAATGTTTTCAAGAAGCTCGTCGATACCCATACCGGTCTTTGCGGAAACAGGAACTGCGATAACATCGCCGCCCCATTCCTCAACGACGAGGGACTGCTCTGTGAGCTGCTGCTTAACTCTGTCAGGGTCTGCGCCTTCTTTATCCATTTTATTGATAGCGACGATTATTGAAACGCCTGCTGCCTTTGCGTGGTTGATAGACTCGATAGTCTGCGGCATGATACCGTCATCAGCGGCAACAACGAGGATAGCGATATCTGTAACGTTCGCACCTCTTGCTCTCATGGCTGTGAAAGCTTCATGACCAGGAGTATCCAGGAACGTTATCTTCTTGCCCTGATACTCTACCTGATAAGCACCGATATGCTGTGTGATACCGCCTGCCTCAGTGTCAGTAACGTGAGCGTTTCTTATTCTGTCAAGGATAGATGTCTTACCATGGTCAACGTGACCCATAACGACAACGACAGGGCATCTTTCCTGCAGGCTCTCCTCCGGATCTTCGTCAGTTTCGATAAGTCTTTCTTCTATTGTAACGTGTACTTCCTTTTCAACCTTTGCGCCAAGCTCTTCTGCAACAAGTGCGGCGGTATCAAAGTCGACCACCTCATTGATAGAAGCCATTACGCCAAGACCCATAAGCTTTTTGATGACCTCGGTAGCTGTTACTTTAAGTCTGCTTGCAAGCTCTGAAACAACGATCTCGTCAGGTATCATGACCTTGAGCTGCTGCTTTCTTGCTCTTTCAAGCTCCAGTCTGCGAAGCTTTTCGCTCTCAGTTTCCTTCTTATGTGAGAACTGCTGTTTCTTTCTCTGCTGAGATTTCTGGGTGAGCTTCTGCTTCTTTGTGAAGTTATCCTTGCTCTTGTTCTGCTTTGAGTTTGCAAGGTTATCATACTTCTCGTTATACTTATCAAGCTCTATATAGCTTCCTCTTGTGTCGATAGTTCTCTGTGTGCCGAACGAATCGTTATCCTCAGAGATAGTATATCCGCCTGAAGCTTCTTTCTTATCAGAAAAACCGCCAAGCTGCTGACGAACGCCATGCTCTTTCTTCTTTGCAGGCTTCTGTGGAGCTGGCTGCTTTTTCTTCTGTTCAGGTGCAGGCTGTTTTGTTTCGACCTTGACCTCCGGCTTCTTTTCCACCTTTGGCTCTGCCTTAGGCTCAGGCTTAGGCTCAAGCTTTGCTTCCGCCTTTGGAGCCGGCTTAGGCTCAGGCTTCTTTTCAGCCTTTTTCTCCTTTTTCTCAGCCTTTACAGGCTTCTTATCTGCCTTCTTTTCTTCCTTGGCAGGCTTTACGTTATTTGCATAGAAAGCATCAAAGCTGTCCACCTGATTGTTCTGTGTATAATACTCCAGAACATAAGAGATCTCCTCAGGGGTAAGCACTGACTGTGTTTTCTTTGGCTCTCCGCCGAGCTTGCCAAGACACTCGATAAGGTCGTTATTTGTAACTTTCAGATCCTTAGCCATATCGCTAAGCTTATATTTAGTTGTTTTCATACTCATAGGCTATAAAATACCTCCTCAATAAATGCTAAATGCTATAAAACTCATTTTCGTCTATAGGGATCTCCTCAAGCCCTTTGGCGCAAGCCTTTGCGAAGCCTCCCTCGCAAACAGCAATAACGCCTGTTCTTTTGCCAAGGCCAAAATGGATATCGTCCATTGTCATGCCAAGGCTGTAAAGCTTTATCCCGTTTTTGTAGCAGTTGAACTTTATCTCTTTAAGAGATTTAGGTGAAAAATCCGTTGCCGCAAACACTGCGCAGGCTTTGCCTGTATTGCAGGCGTCCTTCACCATATCCATACCCATTACAAGCTTTCCTGCTTTTCTGCACATTGTAACAAGCCCTATTTTATTATTCATTTTCCCTAAGCTCGCCCTCCATGCTGTTATATATATCCTCGCTTATCATGCAGGAAAAGCTTCTTTCAAACTTTCTTGCTTTTCTTGCTTTTTCAAAGCATTCGACGCTTTTGCATATATAAGCGCCTCTGCCTGATTTTTTGCCTGTGAGGTCAAGGGAGATATCCCCCTCTTTTGACTTCACCACTCTGATAAGCTCTCTCTTGGGTTTCATTTCACCGCACCCAAGACACATTCTCATTGGTATCTTCTTAGTTTTCATCATCAGCAGCCTCAGCCTTTGCAGAGCTTTCGGATACGATATCTATTTTATAGCCTGTCAGACCTGCGGCAAGCTTTGCGTTCTGACCCTTATTACCGATAGCAAGTGAGAGCTGGTTGTCAGGAACAGTAACACGGCACTCTCTTACGCCCTCCTCTTCGCTGAGAACAACGTTTATTACCTCAGCCGGAGCAAGAGCCTTTGCGATAAACTGTGCAGGGTCTTCACACCAATTGATAACGTCTATCTTCTCGCCCTTAAGCTCGTTCACAACGGAAGTTATTCTTGACTTTCTAGGACCGATACAAGCGCCTACGGCGTCAACATTAGGGTCCTTTGAATAAACCGCTATCTTGCTTCTTGCGCCTGCAACTCTTGAAATAGCCTTTACTTCAACAGTGCCGTCTGCTATCTCAGGAACTTCAAGCTCAAAAAGTCTTTTAACAAGCTCTCTGTGAGTTCTTGATATCTTGATAGAAGGCTTTCTGTCAGGATTTGCGATACCCACAACATATACCTTAACGATATCTCCTGCCTTGAGTGTTTCGCCCGGTATCTGCTCGTTTCTTACAAGATAAACTTCGTTCTTGTCGATAGTAAGTATAGCATTCTGAGTAGCAGGCTCGACCTTCTGGACTGTGGCAGAAACGCACTCATGCTCCTTATCGTGATACTGTTCGATAAGTCTTGCTCTTTCAAAATCCTTGATATCGTGCTTGATAGACTGCTTTGCATTCTGAGCGGCAACTCTGCCGAACTTTGCAGGGTCGAGAGGTATCTCCACCATATCGCCCACCTTGATGTTAGGGTCATAGACCTTTGCTTCGTCAAGGAAGATCTCGTTGTCAGGGTCGTCAACATACATAACGTCCATAACTTCCTTGAGTATCCTTATATCGAGCTTTCCTGTAACAGGGTCGATATCCACTCTGATATTCTCGCAGTAAGGGTAGTCCTTCTTGATAGCCTTTTCGATACCTGATTTTATTTTCTCAATAAGTATATCGCTGCCAATATTATTTTCCTTTTCCAAATCCGTCAGAGCTTCAAAAAATTTGCTGGTCATTTCCTTATTCATTTTCTGATCAATCCTTTCACACTTGATTCGGGCTTTGCCCATATTTATTAAATTTCTTCATTCAGAACAGGTCTGCGTCATCATTGAGCTTTACATAAGCACAATCTGCAAGCTTAAATTCCACATTCTCCACGCCGTTCATATCCTCGTCCAGCTTCTGACAAAGTATCTTATCCTTGTCATATCCTACAAGACCCACAACGAACTCTTTTTCACCGTTTTCGTCAGGTCTTATGAGCCTTACTCTTATAACGTCGCCTATGCAGACCTCAAAATGCTCGGGTCTTCTAAGCTCTCTGCCAAGTCCGGGACTTCCGCACTCCAGCACATAGCTCTGAGCTATAGGGTCTGCCTCGTCAAGCACCTTGTTCATCGGTCTTGTGAAAGCCTCGCAATCGTCCATATCTATGCCGCCGTCCTTGTCGATAAGCACCCTGAGGTACCACGTTGCTCCCTCCTTTTCAAACCTTACGTCCCAAAGGAAAAAGCCAAGCTCGTCTGCGATAGGCTGTGCAAGCTCTCTTACTTTTTCTACCGTAGTTTTCTTTACTTCCATACAGCACCTCCGTTAATGCTTCCCAAAGCAAAGCCATCAGGCTTTGCCATGAAAAAAAGCCCCATACAAAACCAAAAGACCGGAAGTCAAGTTCCAGTCTTTCATTAAAAGCCTATTGTGATTATTATACCACACAAAACAGTTTTTTGCAAGGACATTCAAAAGTTTTTAATGAAAAGAATTAAATATTATGTTAACAGTCCGTAAACATTTCGTCAACTGACGTTCTTTTCATTCTCCTTAGGGATATCCTTAGGTTTTGCTTTTTCTTTATCCACGGGTTTCTTCACTGTTCCCTCGACGAAATCCAGCGGAACGGTGAACATTATTCCCGTATTGGGCTGAGATAGATCGCCCACGGTATTATAAACTATCTTTCTTGCGGTATCGAGCTGATTATTCTTTATTACCGACAGGATAGTTCTGTTATCCTCTTCACCGCTGAAAAGTCCTCGGATAGAGGCGCTGAGAAAGCTGCTGTCAAGTCTTGAAAGGGTCATTGCCATACCTGACGACTCGATTATAGTCGCACCCTTTATGCCTGCTGCTGAAAGTCCCTCCAGCAAATAGTCAAGCACGTCTGTTTTATTAAGGATTATGACCAGAAGTTTCACGTTATATCGCCCCCTGTTAAAATTTCAGCCTTTACGTTTTTACTTCTCCGCTGCTGACGGTGCAGTATCTTTGAGCATTGTCTGAACGCTCTCCTTGAACTTATCAGACACCTTAAAGTGAGAATCGTCCGTCCACTCGCCCTCTGGCACAAGAGCTTCTGCAGGAGTAAGGTTCTGATCCAGCATATCCTTGAGATATGACTTTTCTTCCTTATACTGTGCACTTGTCCAATCGGTATCGCTGTTTGCGGTGAATATATTATAGAAGTTATCAAGATTATCCTTAGTGATATTCGTCTGCTGGAAAGCGTTGTTTATAAGCATTGTCACCGCAGTTCCAAGAAACTTCATATTACCGTTCCTGCCCTCTTTGAAAACAGGATACTGACAGATAAGTCTTATCTGATGACCGCTGAGGTTAGTCAGATCGCCGCTTGGGATAGCGATATCGTTCTCGTCATTATCCTGAGAGAGATAGTAAAGCTCCTCATCAGGAGTATATGTAATTCCGCCCACAATATCCGCCGCATTCTCGAATGCGTCATTTGTGAGAGAAACGTAATTGTCTATAGTGATACCGAAAGTGTCTGCAACGGCTGCTTCAAGCTTCACCATGCCGCCCTCTTCGTGTATCTCACGCATTGTCTGGCTTCCACTCACCGTGAACGCTGAAACAGGCATTATGATTATCTTCTTTGCGTCCGGTGCAACTCTTATGACTGTTGCGTCTGCAAGAACGCCCTTGCTGTTCACTCTTGCAAAAAGGGTATTATAAACCGGGCTTTTTATGCCTGCGTCGCTGTCGCTGTCATCATTGCCGATAACACCAAACTCTCTGAGGGCATACAGTGCAAGCATGCCGATAACAAAGAGGAATATTATCATCGTTATGAAGTAGACCAGAGCGATAGGAGCCTGAGATCTTCTTTTTTTCTTGTGAGCTTTCGTCTGAGCCATGTTATTGATCTCCTTACTTTCAAATATATACAGGCAGGCATACTGTCCGCCATATTTTCATATATAAACTTTTTCGGAAAAATTCTCGAAAACTATTGAACAATTTGCAATTTAGGTGTAAACTAAATAGGACGGCTGTCTGAGTCTGAGTCGATATAAAAAACAGGATTATCGTCAAGGCATATGATGTTCAGCGTAAGGCCTGCACGCTTTGCCATGTTTATGGTCTGCAAAGTGCCTGAGCCTTTGGCTTTCTCTTTTATGACCCCGATCAGACGAGAGGAATGTTCCACCATAAAGCTGTTTCGCTTTTTATAACAGCCGTTTTCATACTTGGGGCTTGTTATCACGACCGCACTGCAAGAGTTCAGAATAAGCGAATACGTATAGCTGTCCAAGGGTGTTTTCATCTCTGTACGCTGACCTGCATAGGGCAGAACGCACACTAGCTTCATATCCTTATATTCGGGCTGAGCCGAAAGGCTGTGGACTATCTCAGCACAGCGCAGGTCGATACCTTTTGACATACCTGATATAAAAGTACGGCAGCCTTCGCTATATGCTTCCTTTATCATAAGGACGAGCATACTCAGGAGATTTTTCATACCCTGCTTATGGACATCGCCGCCGAAAGGCAGATCCCTGTCCCTATGACCTGTAAAGCAGCAAGAGGTATCTCGATTGCAGAAAAATTCTTCTGCGGGGACGATATTACTCACATCAAAGCCTCCTGAAAAATTTGGCGACACAATGCCCATGATAAGAACATTATAACACATTGATTTATCTTTTTCAATAGAAAATGACAAATATTTTGTGCAAAGGCACAATTATAAAACCGAAAGGGAAGAAAAATAAAATGGATTTTTTGAAGAGAGCATGGGCTGAGGTAGATCTTGACAGCATTGAATACAATCTGAAAGAATACCGCAGGCTCATAGGGGAAAAAACAGAGATAATGTGCGTTGTAAAGGCGAGCTGCTACGGACATTTTGACAACGGGGTAGTTCCGTTTCTTGAAAACGAGATGGACATTCGCTGGTTTGCGGTATCCAACATACACGAAGCCCACAGGCTCAGGGATATGGGCATAAAGGGCGAGATACTCATTTTGGGCTACACACCTCCTGAGAATGCTAATTGGCTCACAAGGCTTGACATCATTCAGGCTTGCACAGAGCTTTCATATGCTAAAGCACTTTCAGAAAACGCTGACGGCAAGGTACGCATACACGCCGCTATCGACACGGGCATGACAAGGATAGGTCTTCACGGGGAAACCGACAAGATATACGGTGAGCTTAAAGAGATATCAAAGCTTGAAAACATTTCGCTGGAGGGCATTTTCACCCACTATGCGGTGGCTGACAGTCTGAGAGAGCAGGACGAGAAATACACAAAGGCGCAGACGGAAAAGATACTTGCCGTTGCTGACAAATGCGAGGCTGAGGGACTTCATCTTGACAAGGTGCATTTTCTCAACTCAGCCGGCGGAGTATACTATTATAATGAGAGAAGCTCTCTTGCAAGGCTTGGAATAATACTTTACGGACTTTATCCTGACCCTGCAAAGGCTCTGCCTTTTGAGCCAAAGCCTGCTATGGAATTTAAGGCGGCTGTTGCGCAGGTAAAATACATAGACAATGGCACTGACGTAAGCTACGGCAGGACTTACACTGCAAATGGCAAGGTAAAGCTTGCAACTGTTACGGCAGGCTATGCAGACGGCTATCCAAGGGCGCTTTCAAACAAGGGATATGTGCTTATCAACGGAAAGAAATGCCCTATCACAGGCAGGATATGTATGGATCAGTTCATGTGTGATGTAACTGAGGTAGAGGACATAAAGGCTGGGGACGAGGCTGTTCTCATAGGCTCACAGGGGGACGAGAGGATAACCGCCGACGATATCGGCAAAATGACAGGAACTATAGGCTACGAGATAGTTTGCGGAATATCTGCAAGAGTGCCGAGAGTTATCTCACGCCATGGAGAGCAGACGGCTGTTCTTGAAATAGAGTAAGGGAGGATAAAGAGCCATGATAAGATTTTTCGGCGGCAGGGTAATGACCCTTGCCAACGGCATAGAAACGCAGGATATAGAGGTCTGGACGGAAGGCTCAAAGATAGTTTTCGTTGGCAAGCCTAAGGCTGAGGAGCTTGACGGAAAGGTTTTTGAACGTGAATATGACCTCAAGGGAAATCTCCTTATGCCGTCATTCAAAAATGCGCACACTCACTCGGCAATGACTTTTCTGCGATCATATGCTGACGATATGCCTTTGCAGGACTGGCTTTTTAAGCAGATCTTTCCGATGGAAGCAAAGCTTAACGGAGAGAAAGTTTACTGGCTCACGAAGCTTGCTATACTTGAATATCTCACAACAGGCTGTACGGCGGCATTTGATATGTACTTTGAGCTTGACGATTATGTAAAAGCCTGCATAGAAAGCGGCTTCCGCACTGTGCTTTGCGGTGCGGTGAGCGGTGACAAGTCTAATCTTGAAAGGCTTGAAAACAACTATCTGAAATACAACAATGTTGACCCTCTTATAAGCTTTATGCTTGGCTTCCATGCAGAATACACCTGCGAAAAGGAGCTTATGGAAGGCGTTGGCAAGCTTGCGGCAAAATACAAAGCGCCTGTTGCAATGCACAACTCGGAAACTGCAAAAGAAGTCAGAGAGTGCATAGAGAAATACGGAATGACGCCAACTGAGCTTTTTGACAGCTTCGGAATTTTCAACTTTGGCGGTGCAGGCTTCCACTGCGTTCACATGAGCGACAAGGATCTTGAGATATTCAAAAACAAGGGCGTATGGGCTGTTCACTGTGCAGGCTCTAACGTAAAGCTTGCAAGCGGTATTGCGCCTATCGTAAAAATGCAGGATATGGGAATAAATATCGCTATTGGTACTGACGGCCCTGCAAGCAACAACTGTCTTGATATGTTCAGAGAAATGTTCCTTATGACAGGCTTGCAGAAGATAGCTTGCGACGACGCTTCTGCCTGCCCTGCTGACTCGGTGCTGAAAGCGGCAACTGTAGGCTCTGCAAGGGCAATGGGGCTTTCAGACTGCGACATTATCGCAGAAGGCAAGCAGGCTGACCTTATCGTTATCGACCTTTTTCAGCCTAATATGCAGCCTCTTAACAACATAGGCAAAAACCTTGTTTACAGCGGCTCAAAGCAGAATGTAAAGCTCACGATGTGCGCAGGTAAAGTGCTTTACGAGGACGGCGAGTTCAGGATAGGCGAAGAACCTGCGGTCATTTACAAGAAAGCTAACGAGATAATCGAGAGCATGAAAGACTAAAAGTAGGGGCGACCTTGGGTCGCCTTTATCTTTTACGCAAACACTGTGTTGATACACAAAAAAGGGACGCTTTGAAACGTCCCTTTTTACATTATATTCTATTCTTCAAAGAAAAATGCTTCGTTTGCAGGATAGTCTGTTTCGTCCGTGAAAGTTATCACTGCACAGCCATTTGAGCTTTCGTCCTTTTTGCCGAATATCTGATCTCTGAAAAGCCAGAAAACGTCAACGCAGATAACAGCAAGTATAAGAATGATAAGTATTATCGGCACAAGTGCGCCTGCACCCTTTCCAGGTGTAACGCCGTTCATTTGGTTCATCTGATTTGGCTGGATAGGCTGTCCACCCTGATTCATCTGTGGCATTGCATTGTTCACAGGCTGAGCAGGCTGCTGATAGCCCTCTGGTGTAAGAACTCTTTCAGGCTGCTGAGGCTGTGGGGCAACGTTCGGTGTTTCCGCAACTGTTGGCGTCTGAGGTATTTCCACAGTTCTTGAAGCCATTGCAACTTCCTCGGCTGTCGGCTGTGCAGGCTGAACAGGCTTTGCAGGCTCTTGCCCAGGCAGATAAACGCTGTCCATAGTCGGCATATCAGGAGTCGTTGGCGGAATAGTCTGATTTTGCACAGGAGTATCGTCAAAATGCAGCTCAGGCACTTCGATAGACTCCATTTCAGGATTTCTCTCGTCCACTACAGGCTCGTCGGCAGGCGTTTCGTCCTGCGGCACGGCTGTTCCGCAGACGTTGCAGAACTTAGCCCCCGCATTAAGTGTGTTTCCGCACACTGAGCAGACCTTGCTCTTTATAAGCTTCTGCGGCATTCTTGTTCCGCAGGCAGCGCAGAACTTTGCGCCGTCGGCAACAGGCAGACCGCATTTTGGACAATTTTCCATATTAATACCCTCTTTTCATATTATTATTGATCCCCTCAGCCCTTTTGGCTGAGATCAAATTTTTCGATAACTTTCCCGAAAATATACCAGTTGTTTTCTATTTTGACCACTGTTATCTCACGGCTGGCAGACAGCTCGCCGCTGTCGGTGGTCTCTGTGAGCTTTGCTGTCATCGTAACAGCTTTTTTTATAGTCACATTTTTGTGATAGCTTTCCTTATAGCTCTTTTCAAGGTCTTTCAAGCCGTCGCTGTCAAGCTCTTTTTTATTGCTGAGCTTATAAGAAAGCTCTGTTTTTTCCTCGCCCCTTGTGAGCAAAGTTTCCGCAAGAGCTTCGTTATAGCTGTCGCTGTTTTTATACTCCGCCTCCGCTTCCGGGGTAAAGCAGGAAAGATATGACTGTGTATCGCTATACTGTGCTGCTGTGACTAAAGTTGCTACTGGCTGTTCATATCCCAGGACCGCTCTTTCTTCCTTTCCGCAGGAGCAAAAGAGCATTGCCACACACAAAAGCATACACAGAACTGATATTTTTTTCATTGTGCAAACACCGCATTTTCAAAAACGGGCGGAAAATTCTCCGCCCGTTACTGATAGTTTATATATCTTAGAAACCTGTGCTTATTGGAAGGTCGCCCTCGTCGAGAAGTACCCATGTGCCGTCCATCTTGCCAACAATAACAGTTGTCTTGTCGGTCTTGTCAGCGTCTTCGCCTTCGATAGTGTACTTGATCTTTACCTTGTAAGCCTTTGTGAGCTTATACTTCTTAGCCTTTTTAACACTAAGCACAGAGGCAAGATCTGACATATCGTTGTAGCTGTCGATATCGTCTGAGTCTACCTCAGTCTTTTTAACGACCTCATAGCTTATCTCAGCGTCATCGCCGTATTTCTTTGTAAGTCTATCTCTCTGATTTTCAGCCTCTTCATCAAAATCCTCGTCGCTTATCTCAATGATACCGTCCAGAGCGTCTGCCATATCTTTATAATAAGGAGGCATAAGCTCTTCATAAGCCTTACCGTCACCGTCATTGAGAACGTCCATAACGTTATTGATAGGAGTTTTCCAGCTTCCACCGCCGAAGATCAGACAAAGGATAACGACTACCAAAATAACAAGCACGAGCAAAACTGCCAGAACTGCGATAGTGAGCTTATTAGGCTTGTTTTTCAGATTTTTGATATTTTCAACAGAAACAGCGTCCTTGATAGCGTTCATGTCAATATTCTTGGCTGCCTGCTGAAGATTTGCCATTGGTGAAGCGGTCTGCTGTGCAGGCTGCTGAGGTGCTATTGTTGCACCGCACTGAGTGCAGAAAGTCGCATTGTCGTTAAGCTGAGCTCCGCACTGTCCACAAAATTTTGCCATATAATTCTCTCTCCATATTCATTATAATTTTTTTTGAAGACATTTACTTCATAATAATAATATTAAACCAAAGCGTTTGATTTGTCAATAGTTTTTCACAAAGTTTAGCAAAAAAGTACACATCATCAGCCCTTTTCGCACATTTGTTACATATTATTTTGAAAAAGCTGTTACAAAACCTTAAAGCTGTTTACCTATTCTTATGATGCTTTCAGTGATAAGCTTTTTGAAAAGGGGAGCAGCCTTGTCTGCACATTCCTGAACTTCAGCATGAGTGAGAGGATTATCCGTCATGCCTGCTGCAAGATTTGCAACGCAGGATATTCCGCAGACTTTCATGCCTGCATGATTTGCGGCGATAGCCTCGCAGGCTGTTGACATTCCCACTGCGTCAGCACCGATAGTTCTTGCCATTCTTATTTCCGCAGGGGACTCGAAAGACGGTCCGGTGAGCTGGAGATAAACGCCATGGCGGAGGGTTATGTCAAGATCTTCTGCCGCACCTGAGATGATATCCCTGAGCTTTTTGTTATATATCTCGCTCATATCAGGAAATCTTGTTCCAAGCTCGTCGATATTCTTGCCAATAAGAGGATTAGGAACAAAGCTTGAGATATGGTCGGTTATAAGCATGAAGTCGCCTGCCTTGAAGCCTGCATTCACTCCGCCCGATGCGTTTGTAAGGAAAAGCACCTGTGCGCCCAACATTCTCATAAGTCTTGCAGGAAGCACAACGTCCTCCATTGCATAGCCCTCATAATAATGCACTCTGCCCTGCATTATAACAACAGGCACTTCGCCAACATATCCGAAAACGAACTGACCCTTATGACCCTCTACCGTTGATGTAGGGAAGCCCTCTATATCCTTATAGCTGAGGGTGTATTTCACGTCTATGGAATTTGCATAATCGCCAAGACCTGAGCCAAGCACAAGGGCTACCTTTGGCTCAAAGTCTATTTTGCTTTTTACGCACTCATAACATTTTGTAAGCTTTTCATAAGCTGTCATAAAATTTCCTCCTATCAATCCTCACCAAGCTTTAACGCCTGACTTATCTTTATCTTCTTTATAAGTCTGCCAAGCACCACAAAGGCTGTGAGCAGCATTACTCCTATAACTGCATAAAGCTTCAGATAGTCGCTGCGTTCAGGTATCACTGCAAACGGCGGCACTGACTGGCTTGCGTCGAAAATGCTCTGGAACAGCGGTACGAAAAGGTCGCTTGTTACGCCACCGATAAAGATAGCGGCGAATATTGCAACGCCTGACACCAAAAGCTGTTCATAGACTATCATCATTATTATCTCTCTGAACTTCATTCCCATTGCTCTTAGGATACCAAACTGCAAAGTCCTGCTCTTTATGGAGAGTATCCAATAGATAAGGAAACCTATTATGCACATCACCATGATGATGATAAAGCCGAGAGTGAGAGCGCCGTTCATGCCCTGGAGCATAGGGTCGTTTTTCTTTTCTATGGTCTGCTGGCTTGCAGATTCAAGGGTGAGGGGTTTAATGCCTGCTTTGTCAATTGAGTCATAAAACTCCTGAACGGAAGCTCCGTCTTTGAGCTTGAACCATACCTCATAAGGCTCCATACTGGTCTGAACGTTCACATAATCGTAGTTCATAACGGCAAAGTCCATATATCCGCCGTTTTTCGCCTCTTTATAAGGGCTTAGTCCCGGCCAGTAGTCAACAAAGGCAAGGACGGTCACTTCAAAGGACTCGTTTCCGCCCCACTTACACTCTACAGTATCACCAAGCTCCAGACCGTAGCTCTTGAAGCTTGAAGAGAGGATAACTCCCGGGGTGTACTCTGCGAGGGCGTTCAGGTAGTTATTTAACTGAACCGGCAGAAGTCTGTCCTCAAATTTGCAGACCTTTGAGAAATCGCTTGGCACTATGGTCATAAGCTGGACATTGCTTGTTGAGCTTTTGCCTGAGCTTGTGTCAACGCTTTGGTCAAGGAAATCGTCACGGGTCTTTTCCTCATCGTCAGACTTTGTCTGCTGTCTTGGAACGTTCATTTTGTTTGAAGATATGGTCACGCCGTCTTTTCTGAAAACCTTTGTGACATCTTCCACTCCTGCGAGCTTTTCAAATCGCTCAAAAACAGGCTCTACATACTGTATGGTAGTTTCTGTATCTTTTTCGTCGCTTTCCTCGGAAGTCTGCTGTGTGCCTGATTGAGCTGTCTGAGATGCGCTTTGAGGAGTGGTCTGCTGTGCAGATTCTATTTTACTGCTATACCACTGCTCTGTAAGAACAGCGTCGCAGCCAACCCCATAGGCAACGCTTTCCTCGGCATTTCTGTTCAAGGCTCTTGCGGTATTTGCAAAGAACACGCCCAATGATACAGTAAGAACAAGGAACAGCATCAAAAATCTTTCCCTGCCTGTTGAGGAGCGACCGATATTAGTCAGTGAAACATACTGTGCAGGCGACCACACTCTTCTGCCTATTCTTGCGAGAAGCCTTATTATATAAGGATAGATCCTTATAAGAAACAGACCAAGGCCAAGTATAAATGCAGTGGAAGCCACGAACATTATAGGGTTTACTGTTGCGGTGGTGTCTGTTACACCCTCTGCAACAAGCTTTTCCTGAGTTTTGTTGTAATAATAAAGCCAGCCAACTGAACCGCCCACAAGGATAAAATCAAGGCAGACCTTTTCCCACAGAGCGTGCTTTTTCTTTTTGGCTTTTGACTGCTTATGCTCAACGATAGTTGTTTTTGTGGCAGGAAAGATCGGTATCATAGTTGTGACAAAGAACACTGCCACGGCTATTGCCGCATAGACGACAGCTTCTATTGTCATATGAACAGGGAGAGAACGCCTGTTGACAAACTCCAAGAATCCGTTTGACGCACCAAGTACCTTGCAAAGTCCAAGACCTGCGAATGGTCCTATTATAACGGTCAGAACACCCAGTACGAGAGATTCCAGAGCATAAATGCCCATTATCTGCAAGCGGCTCGCTCCACGGCTTTTGAACACCGCTATCTCGTTACGCTCCTGCTCAACGTTGAGCTGCGACACCATAAAGAGATAGAATATTATCATAAGTATGACAGGTATCTGCAAAAGCCACAAAACAAGCTGGAGCTGTGATGAACGGCTCTCATAGTCCTTGAGGATATCTGAGGCAGGCATCGAAAAGCCTATGGAATTTTCACCAAAATAGGTCTTTTGCTTTGCTATCATTTCGTTTGTGCTTGCAAGGTCAGTCATATTCATGGAAGCATAATCCACCGCATAGTTATGGACAGCCTTTGTGATATTCACAACGCCAGTATCAACGCAATCCCCGAGCATTGTGTCATAATCTGTAAAGACAACGGCTGTATACTGAGAATCAAGACCCTCTGCCCAATATGCGTCATTTTCGTCCTTAACGTCAAAAACGCCCACGATCTCTATTTTTATTGACTTGTTATCATCAAACACGTCGGCTATCTCATATACTGTGTCTATAGCAAGCTCTGTGCTTTTCAGGGCTTTTTCTGTGGCAACGCACTCGTAAACGCCGTCTGAACGCTTGCCTGCAGTGAACATTCTGCCCTGCTTTATGCTGATATGGTCGGAAATATCCGTCATACCGCCGAGAGTGAACCTTGCCTGCGAATTGCCATCTGAAACGGCAAGTGAACGCACATAGAGATACTCGTCACTTATATACTTCTTATCAAGCTTTTCAGGCAGACCAAGCTCCTTGAACTTAGCCTCCACTTTGTTATTATAATTCTCAACAGCTTTCTGCTGATCACTGCCTGAGATATCCATTTTCAATCCATAGCTGGTATTATACGCACCCGGATAGATCTCATATTCTGTCTGGAACGACTCAAGATCCTTTACAAGCATTCTTTGCAGAGAAGCGTTCATATAAATAGGGATAGTGCTCATCATGGCAGACGCCATAACAAAGCCTATCAGCAGGCAAAGCACCATCCATTTGGTGTTTCGCATTTTACGGAACAATAAGGTGAACATAAGCTTATCCTTTCAAACCTATCTGATAACAATTTCGTCGCCCTCTTTAAGACCCGATTTTATCTCGGTCTGAGAGCCTGTAGAAAGTCCTGTTTCCACTTCAACGGCAGTTTTTTCACCGTTTTTCAGCACATAAACTACCTTTGTGCCGTCAACCTTTTTTATCAGATTATTTGAGATAACGATAGCGTCCTTTACGCTGTCAAGGACAAGTATCGTATCTGCAAGCTGACCCACTGTTTCCGCAGGGGCGGTATCCTTGAAACGAACATAGATAGTATCCGCCTGATAATCTATACCTGTATCGTCAACATTATTGTGATCCTCATTCTGCTCAGCCTGATAATCAGCAAGCTTTTTAGGAGTCATAAAAACAACACCGTCATAATAATCCTCGCCTATCCTTATCTGCACTTCTGTGTCGATATCATACTGGGTGAGGTCGTCAGGCTGTATTGCGATATAAAGAGCCGAAGTATCTATAACAGTTGCGATAGTCTGACCAGGATTTACGTTGTCGCCTGCTCTTACGTCAGAGAGTGACGAAACAACGCCGTCTATAGGTGATTTCAGGCTTGAATCCTCCTTCTGAGCCTGAAGTTTTTCAAGCTCTTTTTCAAGGAGCTGCACGTCAACATAAGCAGAGTCTATCTCTGCCTGAGAGCCGCCGCCCTCATAAATTATATCAACTTTAAGCTTTGCTTTTTCGAGATAAAGCTGTTTTTCTTCTATCTGATAGTCAAGGTCATATGTATCAAGGTCACAGATAACATCACCCTTTTTGACCTTATCGCCTGCTTTTACATAAAATTTTGACACTGTGCCGCTCTGCTTTTCATAAGAAAGAGTATACTGATTTTCCGCTGTGACAGTGCCTGTTGCGACTATCTTCTTTTCAAGGTCTTTTTTCTTTGCCGTCACTGTGGAATATGTAACATCACTTGCCTTCACGGTCGGCGCATCGAGGACTTCCTCCTCGTCAGGAAGCAGATAGCAACCCCCTGCGGAGAGGCACATTATCGCTGATACTGCGGCAGCAAAAAGCTTTTTTAAATCAACTTTTATATTCATGTTCAGACTCCTAACTGAATATTTTTATAAACAACTTACCATGGGCAATAATACCCAAAGTAATTATATCAAAAAAAAGATGTTTTTTCTATACACGATTGTACTAAATTAACCTGACATTTCAAAGCAATATGCACAATTGCGTTGCTTTATATATGTACAAATTTAATAAGTCTTAAATATATGAACATAAAAAGGGCTTCACGCAAAAAAAAGTCCCGCACCGAAGTGCAGGACTTTTGATAAGCTTATTTGCAAATTAGTTTGCAAGACCTGATCTTTCAACACCCTCGATAAAGTATCTCTGGAGAAATACATACATAATAAGGATAGGTGTGATAGAAAGCAGACAACCTGCTTCAAGCCATACGATTATCTGTCTTACAGATACCGCCTGACCGTCGAAGAGCTGCTGAGTCAGGTTTGTATTCAGGTTCTTCAGCATAAGAGCAACAGTGTCGTTCTGTGTGAAGAATGATGATGATACATAGTAGTCGTTCCAATACCAAACGATAGAGAACAGGAATACTGTCAGGAACGATGACTTTGCGTTAGGACACATGATAACAAGGAATGTTTTCAGTGGGCTGCAGCCGTCGAGGTATGCAGCGTCTTCAAGCTCCTTAGGAAGTCCTCTGAAGAACTGACGGAAGATGAAGATAAACAGACCTGCACGGAGTCCGTTTGCAAACAATGCAGGAAGATACATTGTCCAACCGCTGTTGATAAGCGATGTTGATTTGCCAAGTGTGAATACCTTAGCGAGCCACTCTGGCTTGAAGTAAGCATACTGGAGGTAAAGTGGGATAGTTGTGATCTGTGGAGGTACGATGATCATAAGAACAACGATACCGAACAGGATTCCCTTACCTTTGAACTTAAATCTAGCGAAGCCGTAGCCTGTGATAGAGCAGGTGATAACCTGAAGGACAGAGGCCACGAGGTTAAGGATAACTGTGTTTACAACAGTATCTTCAAACTTCATTACTCCCCAAACGTCCTTGATGTTATCAAGTGTGAAGCTCTTAGGGATCCAAACTACTGATGGGTCGTTCATCTGCTCATTTGGTCTGAACGCAGTTGAAAGCATGAATATCAGTGGATAGAGGATTACGAAGCACAGACCAAACAGGATAAGGAACCTGAAGAACGGCCAAACCATTCCGATCGCTCTTCTTCTTCTGTTATAGCTGATCTGCTCAGGGGTGAGATATTTCTCAAGACCCTCTTCTTTCATCTTCTTATAACGGGCTTTAATAGCAGCCTTTCGTTCTTTTTCGAACTCTTTTTCTTCTTTTTTAGTTGCCACTTAAATCCCCCCTTATTCTACTTCATAGTAAACGAACTTATTAACAAGTGCTACGACAAGTGCAAGGAATACTGCTACGATAAGGAAGTATGCCCAAGCCATTGCCGCTGAGTAGCCATGCTCCCAGTTGCTTGCCTTGTTAAGAACGATCGTCATAACTTCGTTCTGTGGATCGACGAATGAGTCAACGATTGTATAAACCACGCTTGAAAGTATCATTGGGCTGATATAAGGAATTGTGACTTTCCAGAAGAACTCCCATGAAGTTGCACCCTCGATCTGGGCTGCTTCCTTGGCTGAGAGCGGGATACCCTGAAGTGCTGAAAGCACCAGAAGTATCTGGATACCTGAGTTCCATACAAGGTTCAGGATGTCGGTGGTCAGCGAGTTTATCATCATAGTGAGCTTATCACTGATGTTGTAGATACCGAGAAAGTTCAGCAACTGGTCAACGAGGTCAGCCTCGAACATTGAGCTGAACTGCTCAGATCCGCCTGCGTATCCGCCTGTGCTCATGTTACCGTTGATGATGTCGATAACAGGACCTGTAGCGATGATAACAGGGAGGAAGAATACTGATCTTGCGAATGTTCTTCCCTTGAATTTCTGATTAAGGATAACTGCGATAAAGATAGAGAATATGAGGATAAGAGGAGTTCTCAAAACCGTATTCTCGATCATTGCTACCAGAGCCTTGGAATAATCCTGATCCTTACGGAAAGCGTTTACATAGTTTTTCCAACCGATAAAGGACATTTTCATTCCGCCCTGAGTTACCTCAGTTTTGTTGAATGAGTAAATGAGAGATTCTATAAGAGGCAGGATAAAGAAGTAGATAGTACCCAGCGCCCAGATCGCTATAAATCCGTAGCCGTAAAGTCCTTTTCTTTTTTCATAAGAAAGTCTGTGCTTCTTTTCCTTCATCACAGGTGCAGGAGCGACTGCCTCAGCGGCAGGCTCTTCTGCGATTATCTCCTCTGTTGAAATTTCTTCTATAACAGCCTCAGCGTCATTTTCCTTTTCGACTGTATCTTCAAGACCCTCAGCCTTAACAGCCTCGATCTCTTCAGGAGTGTTTTTGATCTCTTCGCTCATTATTCTGTCAAACCTCCTTCTATACAATCTGCAAGGTCATAGACCTCTGTGCCTACGGTAGCTGTTGCGTTCTTCTTATCAACACTGATAACAACGTCTGAAGCTCCGTCCTTTGAATAAGTTGTGGTAAGAACGTTCTTGTCATCGCTCAGCTCATACTTTGTGATCGTATAATCTGAAACGCCTGAAAGTATGCTGCTTACCTTTTTGTACTGATTAGCCGCAAGATCTGTCCAGCCTGCATAGTTTGAATAATACAGGTCGTCATATTCTGTATCCTGAAGCGTATCAGCGTCAGCGTATGTCATATCATAGTGTATCTGTGAGCCTGAAGCCAGTGAAAGCAGGAATGTTTCATCTGAATTTGAGCTCTTATTGATAGGTGTTGAAGCGTAGTCAACATATCCGTGAATGACCATCTGATAGAACGGGATATCGAAATCTGTTACGTTGAATCCACTGGAGTAAACAGGAACGTTTGAGACGTTTGTTACATATGGGAGAACGTAAGAGTTCGCACCGTCTGCGAATACTGTACTGATCTTCTCGCTCGCACTCTTATAGCCGTCAACGACAGTATTCATGGTCTTGCTTCTGCTTGAAGGATCCTTCTTTGAATAGTCAGAAACAAGCTTTGTTGAATAATCACCGAAGCCGATAGAAGTGAGCTTTTCATCAGTATAGCTCTCGAGCATTTCTGTGAACACATTCGAGTACTTGTTTGGTGTGAGCAGAGCAGGTGAAACTCCCTTTTCTGCAACACCGAAGGCTGGGCTGTATGATGACTGTCTTGAATAAGCATTTGAAACTCTGATAGCTGTGCTTGTAAGAGTCATATATCCCCATGAACCACTGTCCATCTTGAAGTTGTTCATTGAAGGAACGATCTTCATATTATCGTCCTTTGAGATAAGCTTATCGAATGCGCTTGAACCACCAAGCTTGCCGGACGGAGATACCTCTGTGGATATCTTGTTCTTGATAGAGTCATTTGTCCAGTCGTTATAGTTGACAGTTATGTTGTCAACTCCGCCGTCCTTGAGGATATCAAGTATGTCGGAAGCCTGATCGAAGCCAGTGATCTCTGTTTTAAGATTGAATGGGATACCAAGAATAGAAGTATCCTTCATAACGCCGCCATAAAGGTCAACGTAAAGATCGCTCTTATTTGCCTGAGCCTTAGCTGTAAGACCCTTATTATTGATAAGGTAGTTTCTGTAGACCTCAGCGCAGTCGGCGTAGTTAAGATCCTCGCCGTTGTCTGAATCAACAGGATAATAACGAACTCCAAATCTCTCGGTCTTTATTCCGTTCTTCTCGAACACTGTGATCTTGTTTGAGTTATCACCGCTCATGAAGAATGAGTCTGAGCTTCTTGTTTCAAACTCGAAGTAACAAGTGTTGTAAGCCTGCTTTTCCTGTCCGCATACCTGAGCGTGAGCATAAACGTTTGACTCACCGTCAGAAGCAACGCAAACCAGTCCGGATGAACCGCTTACTGTTGCAAGGACCGGCATATAAGCCTGCTGAGTGGTTCTTGGAGCTGTTATTGGAACGGCTGTATAATCTCTGCCGAATACCTGCTGATTATAGTCAGCGTACTCGGTCTTGCCGTTATTGTAGTTTATTACAGCACCGCTTCCGTCAGGAACTATCATATAGCCTGTCGCAGTTGAATCAGCAGCGCCGAAGTTAGGGCAGAACTCGATCTTTGTAAGCACCTTTCCGTCTACCTGAGAAGTGTTTTTCTCCTCGATCTCATCTGAATCGCAGTAAACATAGAGGTTATCGTCCTCAAGAACATAGTGTATCTTGAGCTTCACACCATCAGAAACGTAGTTATATGTAGCAACAACGCCGTCTGAATTTTTCTCCCATTTTACTTTTGCCTTGTTGGAGTAAACCGGAGCAGGGGACTCTGTTCTCTTTTCCTGTCTAAGGTCACCGACTCTGATAGCGGCACTTGCAGCAATCTGCTTTCTCTGGGCATTTTTCATTGCTGTGCCCTTAACTGTGTCGATAATTGTCTGGTCAGCCTGAACATTTATAGGCGAAGTCCACCAATACTTACCTGAAGCTTTTACATAAAGACAAAGTCTTTCGTTTTCTTCGTCAAGATAAAGAGCTATCTTGTCGTTCTCTGTTATCTTTTCGCACATTGCAAGAGCTTCTTCGTCAGTTATAGGCTGAACCTCGTCGTCCTTGCTTGCTGTAGTAGTTGTTTTCTCATCGGCTGCTGAATCTTCAGCAGCTTTATCGCTGCTTTCATCGGCAGTAGCTGCTGCGTCGGAAGCGTCAGCTGAGCTTGTATCATCAGCCGCTGAATCGACACTGCTGTCAGTATCCTTTACTGCGGCGCTTGAATCAGCCTGGCTTGAACTCTCGTCAGTGGAAGAAACCACCATTGACCCCAGAGGCATCAGCATTGTAAGGCAGATAGCAAAGACAACTGCTTTCTTGTAACTTTTGTTATGCATTTATTATTTACACCACCGTTTCTGTTTTAGCCTCTGATCCTGTACATGATCTCAGTATAAACTGAGTAACCGAATACATATACCTGCTGGAACAATGAAAGGAGAAGTATCGCAAGGAACAATATAAGAAGCATTGCGACGATCGTACCAATAATTGAAGCAAGTGTTTTTCCGAATGAATACTGGTGAACGGCTCTCATTGCCTGCACCATAAGGATAACAGACCAGCCGATGCCAAGATACTGGATTGCTGTGATCCAGATCGACTCGTCCTGTACCAGAACGTTTGAGAAGATCACTGCGATAAATGTGCAAACGATGTAAGGAACAAGAGAATATGCAGAATAGATGCAGATCTTTTTAAGTGTACCTTCACCGTCGAGAAGTGTGCATATTGCCCAGTTGCCGAGTACCCAAGTGAAGAAGTAAACTACAGACTGAACGATAAGCGGAACAACGTTGAATACTTTAACGTAACTGTCATTGAACTGAAAGCCTGTAAGCTGTCTGTCAACGACCATTGCAATAAAGAGGAAGAGAACTATTATCATAGAGATCTTTATAGAACCCTGCTTTTTCCATCTCAGGTCCTCAAAGCCCTCAACAGGGTGGAAAACGCAATGCTTGAGCCAACCTACCGAAGTAAATTCATACATATCAGTTTCCCTCCTTCTTTTTGCGCTTGATGAGCTTTATGCCCTTTTTCTTGAGAACTGCCTTTACGATGAGCAGGGCGATCAAAACGATAATAACTACCATTATCACTGTGAAGTTATCTCTGAGCCATTCTTCTCTTGCATATTTGAATGCCTTATCGTAATCGTCCTGATCGTAAGCTGTCTTGAAGTAATCCAGAGCCTTTGTATACTCGCCGTCGTTAAGGCAAGCCTTACCAAGTCCGACATAAGCCATTGCATAGCCGCCGTCTCTCTTTATAACTTCTTCCCAGTCAGCTCTTGCGTCTGAATATCTGCCCTCGTCATAGAGGAGAACTGCTCTGTGAACGACATTACCGAAAGTTGTTTCAGTATAAACTGTGATATCGTTCTTTGTTCCGTCAAGGATATAGACCTCGTTGCCTCTTGCCTCGATAGCGTTTGGTCCAAGGAAGCTTCCTGCCTGATCAGAAGTGGAGTTCTTTGTACCAAAGATGCAAAGGAGGTTGCAAAGCTTATCATACTGGAACACTCTGCCGTTTTCATAGTCAAGAACATTTATTGTTCCGTTGTCAGAAACGCAGATATCTGTAAGTCTGCACTTATAAGTTTTGTTTGTTGTTGAATCATACTCTGAAGCAACATCACCGAATGAATACTTGTCGCCGACTGCGTTATCCCAGATGTTATAACCTGCTGGGTTAAGCTTCTTAACGGCGTCGGTCGTAGTATTTGCAGCCTCAGTTACAGTGTAGATAAATCCGTCTGCGTCGATATCGAAGTTTGCATACTCGACCGGAACGTTTCTTGTCATTGCTGAGATCTGCTCGTTTGAAGCGATCTTTCTCCACAGCTTCTGAGCAACGACAGCGGCAGTTACCTCAACACGGTTAGCACCGTAGAAGCCCTGAAATTCGCCGTCCTTATTGAACTGAACAGAACCTGTGTTTACTGACTTACAAACAACGTAGATGTTCTCTGCCTTATCTGCAAGTATCTTTGAAGGGTTGAATGTTTCGGAATCATAAAGCTTTGTGTCAGGCTTTGTGTATTCCTGAACCAGAGTCATTTCTGTGCCTGACTCAACAGTACACTTAACAGCCCTTGAATTGTCTGTATCTGCAATGTAAACATAAAGCTTATCATCAAAGATACTCTTTTTGACATAAATGCCGTTAGGATTAAGGAAGGTCGATCTTCCGTCCTCGCCTACAGATATTTCTGTAGAGCCTGTGAATCCGGTATAACAGCCTGTTACCTTAAGATCAGTATCAAGACGGAGTATTCTGTTGTTGCCTGAATCGCACACCCAGAAAGTATCGTTGTCCTGATCGTAAAAGAGGTCTTTTGCATCTGAGAGCTTTGCAGGAGCGTCATCGCTTATATAAAGCGGGTCGCTCGGATCTGAAAGCCTGTCAAGACCCATATCTGCACCTGTTACAGTCTTTTCTACACGGTAGGCACTCTGCGATGGGATCGCATCGTCCCAATAGTCGTAGTTATAGGCTGTATAAGGCTCATCTGCGAAAGCAGTCACGGTCATGGTCAGCGCCAGACCTGCTGCAAGTGCCGCAGAGATCATTCGTTTTAGAGAGATTTTATTTCTCGACACTACTTATCACCTTTTTTCCTTTTCTATAATCTAAGTTCATATTAATCCTTCATACCTGAGTTAGCCATTGTTTCCATGACGTTGCCCTGAGCTACAAGGAATACGATCAGTGGTGGTATCAGAAGTACAACTGCTGCGGCAAATGTAACGCCCTGACGAGCAAGACCTGCTGCTGTGATCTGCTGTACAACTGTAGGTAGTGTTTTGAGCTGCTCGGAGTAGATAAGTGCTCCGCCCTGAATGTTCCATGCTCCCTGGAAAGCGAAGATGATAAGTGTCATCAAAGCTGGCTTTGAGTTTGGAACGACGATCTGCCAACAGATCCTGAACAGACCTGCGCCGTCCACCTTAGCCGCTTCCACCATGGAGTCGTGGATGGTTGTCATGCTCTGACGCATGAGGTAAAGACCCATTGATGTTGAAATGCTTGGGAGGATCAATGCCCAGTATGTATCGATCATATGGAGCTTAGCCATTACGAGGAACTGCATGATCCATGTTGCATTTGAGGAGAACAGGAGGGCAATAACGATGATCTGGTTAATGACCTTGTTTCCCGGGAATTTACACTTTGCAAGAACGAATGCTGCGCAGCAGCAAACGAAAAGGTTGCAGATACAAATTACTATTGTAATAAAGAAGCTGTTGAAGATATATCTTGACAGCGGTACCTGCCATGAGCTTGCGGCTACCTTGAACATATCTGAGAAGTTGTTGGTAGTCGGATTCAGTACATAAAGCTTTGGAGGGAATACGAAAAGTTCCTCAACAGGCTTCATAGACTGGATAACTGAGTAATACAGCGGGAACACCATGAATGCACCAAGGAGACAGAGGAATACGAAAATAACTATATCTCCGCCAAGAGAACCATTGACTCTCGCCTTTTTCTCTTTGACCTTCAGCTTTTCAATAGACTGCTGCTTTTTTCTTTTTCTAGCCATTTTATATACTCCCCTCCTTTAGTCAAGATACTTGCCTAAGAGCCAGTTGATACCCTTATTGGCAAGGAGCATTGCAGCGAACAATACGAAACATATTGCTGACGCATAACCCATTTCGTAACGAATGTTACCATAGTCTGTTGCATGGTTCATGATCGTGTGAGCTGCATAGTCTGTTGAAGGCAGACCTACGAGGTTCTGACCAACAACGCCGACTGTGAATGATGCTGAGATCTGAATAACGGCAGCGAACAGAAGCTGTGGTCCCATTGAAGGGATAGTGATGTAGAAAAGCTCCTGCCATCTGTTCTTGATACCCTCGATAGCACCTGCTTCGTACATTGACTTATCAATGTTCTGGAAGCCTGCACGGATAGCAAGGAAGCCTGCACCCATTGACATCCAAAGCTGAACGATGATAACAACTGTAAGGATATAGTTTGTATCTGTGAGCCACTGTGCAGGTTCGTTCAGGATACCCAGATCGATAAGCACAGCGTTCAGGTAACCGTAGGAGTCACCTGACAGGATAAGCTGCCAGGTAACATATACGGAAGTTGTCATAGAAGGTGCATAGAACACGAATGTGAAGAATGTTTTGAGGAATGCGTTCATCTCGTTTATCAGCCAAGCGATGATAAAGCTGAGGATATAAGAGAACGGTCCTGTGAATATCGCAAAGATAAGAGTGTTTCTTACTGCGATAAGGAATACGTCGTCGTTAAGGAACAGCGTATAGAAGTTTGAAAGTCCTACGAACTTAGGAGTTTCGATCATGTTAAAGTTTGTAAAGCCCATTGGCAGCGACATTACGACAGGCACTACCGTGAAGATAATGAACAAAGACATGAAAGGCAGGAGCATTGCATAGCAAGCCTTGTTGGTTTTCATCATGTGCCATGTGTACTTCCACTTGCCCTGTTTTATCATAGGCGCTTCAGGATTGGTTTTGGCCATTAGTTACTCCCCTTTCATTAATTGTCGTACAGACCAAGATCTTCAAGCTTACGAGTGATCTCGTCGTTGATATCCTTATTGTACCAGAACAGTGTATCACGAGCGTTGTCGTAGTCATTAACTACAGCTCTGAATGCGTTCATAACGTTTCTTGTTACACCGTAAGATGCAGGAATGATCGGGATCTCTACCTGTGAATTAAGCTGGTCAAGAAGAAGATTTACTTCTGAAGTTGTCCAAGACAACTGCTGAAGAGCTTCTTCGTTAGCTGTTGCATATCTACCCATTGTACCAAGGATAGACTCGATGTTGTTACCGTACTTGACCTGAGCGTCAGTTGAGGTGAACCACTTGATGAAGTCCCAAGCGCCCTCCTGATCTGCTGCCTTTGTGAAGATAATAGCACCTGAACCATTGGAGTTTGCTGCGTGGTTGATAGTTCCGTCTTCCTGAACAGTACCAGGAACTGGCTGGAATCCCCAGCAGCCCTTGATCTCAGGAGCGGCTACAGAAAGCTGGTTATAGAATGTGTAGTTCTGGATAACTACCGGCATATCACCTGTTCTGAAACGTGTGAATGCGTCATATGTCTGCTGGAAGCTGTATGTTGTATAGAACTTTGTCCAAGTATCAAAAGCATTTACGGCTTCCTGAGTATCGAATGTTGTCTTTGTCTGCTCATCGTTATAGTAGTTAAGACCCTGCTGGAGAAGGAGCATAGCGAATGTGTTACCAGGCTCTGTGATAGCAGATACCTGAGTTGTTCCGCCTGTACTTGTCATTACAGGGAGGATAAGACCAACTTCAAGGTAGTTTCTCTGAAGTGTTGGCAGACAGTTAAGAAGTCCGTCCCAAGTGTTAAGATCTGTTGCTGGGTCGATATCGTACTCGCTGAGGATATCAGAACGATAGAACAGCATCGGGAAGGACTGGTCACATGGAAGACCGTATGTACCGCCGTTGTACTGATAAAGAACAGTAGCGTCGTCTGCAAAACGTGTCTTTACCTCGTCAAAGTCGCTGAATGTGGTGAGATCTGTAAGAACGCCACGGGCTGCAAGCTGGATAGGGAAGTCACCGCCCATGAAGAGAGCGAGGTCAGGACCCTTGCCTGCAAATGTAGCCTCGACGATACCACCCTGAACGAGCTTAAGATTGATCTTTGTTTTAGCTGTTGGATTGTATTCACTTGAAATGAGCTGCTGGAGAGCCTCAGCGTTATCACGGCCGAGCATTACCCAGCACTCCATAGCGCTTTCGTCCTCATCGGACAGTGCGTTATAGTCCTCGAAGAAAGAACCGATAAAGCCCTTGAAGCCGAAGCCAAGTGAGCCAAAGAATGACTTGTCACATGAAGTGAAATCCTGATCGGAAGTAGCTACCTCGATCATATCGACTTCAAGAGGCTGCTCACGATACTGGTTTACGAAAGAAGAAACCGATGTGATGTTATCCTTGATCTGTGACATCATCTCAGGGATAAGGTCAGGCTTCTTTATACACTTATCAAGAACGATAGCCATTTTCTCAAGAGTTTCGGCCTCAGTTCCGCCTGAACCTGAAAGCTTCTCGATCTCAGCCTTCTTATCTCTCAATGTCTTAGCATATTCCTTGAAATCAGGAACGATAGAAGGGATGGCTGTGTCGATCATGTAGTTGTTGTATTCATCAGGATCAGGACCTGTGATCTGTCTGATCTGTCTGTAGTAGCTGTTTATGTTATAAACAAGCTCGTCCAGATTGCCCATGATCTCACCGATCTCACCAGGAACTGCTTCCAGAGAGATAGTGTTTGTGCCTGCCTGGAGGTAGAAATAAAGATCGTCGCCATTTTCAGACTTTGGCGTTGTGATGCTCCAGTCTGTATCGTAGTAGAACTTTATCTGATTAGCTTCAAGGCAAGGTACTTCGCCATTGACATAAAGACGTCTGTTGGAGTACATACCTCTCATCTGATCCTGTCTGCCTCTTATACCTATCTTATAGTAGCCAGCCTTGTCAACATTGAACTCCCATGTTACTGTCTGAGTTGACTGCGTCCAGCTTCCTGAACCAATAGTATTATATCTTGTTTTAGTAGGGCTTGAGCCGTTTGCGCTAGATGTGAGATAAGAGCTCTTATCTGATGTAGGATAAAGAGTTCTTGATGACTTGTAGGCAGCAGTTTCACCCTCAAGAGTGATCTTCTGTCCCTGAGCCTGTGTCAGATCGCTGTCTGATGGTGCTGTGTAGGCAGCAGGTGCTTCATACTGATAGAAAGTAAAGCTCTTGACAGCAAACTCAGCCTTTTCAGATTCAAATGTTATCGTATGTTCGCCTGCCTCCATATAGAACTCCAGCGGCTCGTTAAAAAGTCCGTCGATGTCCTCCAGAGGAGTTTCCTGCCAGCATGGAGTCGATATCTGTCCAGGACGGATATCGTTCTGTCTTGAATCCTGTTTGATCTCAGATTCGTTGATCCATCTCTTGCTCAGCGTGATTCTTGACGCTGTTGCATATGGGCTTTCGCCGTCGATAAGCAACGAAAACTCAACGTCGTTTGTGTTGCTTTCAAGTGCCTCATATATCATCTTGATATTGTAGACGCCTGTTTCAGGAATGTTCACCGTCCAAGAAACTGAACCCTCCTGATTTGCCCACTGCATAACATCATTCTCTCCATCTACTGTAGTTACAGTGATCTGAGCGTCTGTTACTGAAGCAGGATCGTAATCCTTTCCCAAGACCTCGACTGTCTGGTCAGGTCTTGCAGCGTCGGCATACTTCTTTACATAGTTAGTATAAGAAGTCTGACGGATCGAATCGGTACCCGTCGTGGCAGCGGAGCTTCCGTCGCCTGTTGCAGAATCATCAGCAGTTGCCTGCGTGCCTAGAGTGCTGTCGTCCGCCGCTTCACTGTCTGCAAATGCCGGAACTGATGCGCTTGCACACAGAGCAAGTGCCAATGCGGAAGCAATAACACGCCTAAACATTGTGTCTTTCACTATGAATCCACCTTTCTAAATAAATTGCTTTTGGTTTTGCGAGAATCAAGCCTACTTAATTACATTCTAATATAAATAGTATAGAACCTCTTCATTATGTGATCCCCCACGGGAAATAAAGAAAATAAAACTTATGTCCCCCCAGATCTGAACAGCACGAGCTTTTCGCCGTTCTCATCAAGTTCGACCTTGACCTTATCGCCGCCTTTTATCTCAAGAGCGTCCATAAAGTCCTTCGGGAGCTGCAGCCGTCCGGATCTGTCGAGGACGATAAGCTCTTCATGAGCCGTTTCCTCGCTGTTCTCAACCAGCACGATATCTCCCATTTCATTAAGCTCCTCCACATAAGAACGCTTTCTTACGATCTCAGAGCTTGTTCTTCCATCTCTGATAGCCACCACTCTGTCGATATGATCGGCAAGCTTAAGGTCATGGGTAACGATCACTATAGTGATCTTCTCATCTTTATTAAGCTCCTTGAATATATCAAGTATCATATTGGAAGTCTTTGTATCCACCGAGCCTGTAGGTTCATCAGCCAACAGTAATCTCGGATCGTTTGCCAATGCAATAGCTATTGCAACTCTTTGCTGTTCGCCTCCCGACATCTGGTCGAGCCTGCTGTTTTTTCTTTTCAGCAGTCCCACTCTGTCAAGCAGCTCCAGTGCTTTCTGCCGTCTTTTATGCTCGCCGTTAAGCAGCATGGGAAGCTCGACATTCTGCACAGCCGTAAGATACGGCACAAGATTTCTTGCATTATTCTGCCACACAAAGCCTACGGTGTTCCTTTTATACTCCATATAATCCTTATCAGTAAACTTCAGAAGATCCTTACCGTCCACATAAAGGTTTCCCGCCGAAGGCTTATCAAGTCCTCCAAGCATATTGAGCAGCGTCGATTTACCACTTCCTGAGTTTCCGACGATTGCCATGAGTTCTCCACGCTCCACGTCCAGGTCAAGTCCTTGGAGCGCCACCACCTCAACATCAGAAGTTTTGTAGATCTTCACCAGATTTTCACACCGTATCATATATTTATCATTGTCGGCAGCTACAATAGTATCAAGTTCATCACTCAACTATCTCACCGTCCTCTAATGTATATACCTTATCGGCTATATCTATCATGCTGGGGTCGTGAGTGGTCATTATAATTGTCATCTCATCTCTCGCCACCAGCTCTTTAAAAAGCTTTACAACGTGGAGCGCAGTTGCCGTATCAAGCTCGGCAGTAGGCTCGTCCGCAAAAATTATGTCAGGCTTATGTGCGATAGCTCTTGCTATAGCAACTCGCTGCTGCTCACCGCCGGACATTTCTCCCGGTCGGTGGAACATTCGCTTTTCAAGTCCCACGCTTCGCAGACATTCCCTTGTGCGCTTATCCCTTTCTTCATAAGGGTATTTCGCAAGTCTCAGACCAAAGTCAACATTTTCATAAGCGGTCATTCCCGACATGAGTGCCACAGATTGGAACACAAACGCCATTTTATACCGTCGTATATCATCTCTGGCTCTTTCAGAAAGCCTTGTAATATCCCGTCCGCCAAACATGACCTTGCCCTTTGTTGGCTTGTCAAGCGCTCCAAGAATATTGATAAGAGTAGTCTTACCGCTTCCTGAACGTCCTCTAAGGATCGTCAGCTTGCCCTTTTCTATTTCGATGTTGATATTTTTCAGCGCATTCACAACGCTTCCGTCGCCGACCTTAAAGTCACGGCACAGATCTTCGGTTGAAAGTATAGTGTCCATACCGCATGGCTCCTTTATCACATCAAACAGGATCTTCGCCCTCATCTCATCCACTGTATTGGTCATTTTGACCTATGTAATATACTCAAACAAAGGTTAAAATATTTGTGCATTATTCACATATCGTGTCAGAAGCACACAACGACCACAACATATTGTATTTCTTGTACAATATGTTCAAATTTCGGGCAATAAATCATGCAAATCAGCCCATAATTTTATGTAAAATGCCAAAATGGGTTTACTTAGCTAATCTTAATTATATCAATTTCTCTGTATTTTGTCAAGGATGTTAAACGTTTAAGATAACATAAAAACGAGGCTTGCGGAGGATTTAGTCACCTTAAACAAACTATAAAATCATTTTTTGTGCATTTCGCAATAAATCTTGTCAAAAAAGGTTGAAAACTCTGCAACTGTCAAGATTTTAGCTTTCAATTAATAATAATTTTACATTTTGAAGAATAAAATCCGAAAAATTTCTACTGATATGCACAAAAAACATTTGATATATTTATTTAAAATATGCAAAAGCAAAACTGTTCTTAACATTATGTA
>ENA-UESH01000288-UESH01000288.1-human-gut-metagenome-genome-assembly--contig:-NODE-288-length-51737-cov-9.506756_pt1 | contig 51737 bp, 58 predicted proteins | sample MGYA00243001_ERZ508002 | MGnify/ENA primary metagenome ERZ508002 (study PRJEB26167, sample SAMN06115447) | human gut metagenome | host: Homo sapiens | place: China:Anhui | collected 2015-08-07 | study... | reverse complement strand
TCATAGACTTTAAAATTTATTTCTCCCATCATTCAATATAAACTTCCTATCTAGACCTCATTTTCCGTATCCATTTTAAAACTATTTCTTCAAAAAAACGCCTTCGATGCATCATTGGATCTATCCTGCTTAGATGCAAAGAAAATAACATTACTGTTTGAGGATGGTAGTGTTTACGATGACTATTCAAAACTCATAGATTATGGCGTTTCGAACGATTTGGTTATGAAATTGCATGATGGGCACATTACAATTGCAGAACTGCAAGAGGAGCGGTACGACAAATCGATATTCGATGAATATGAACAACTGATGTTAAGTGATTTTCTCTCTATTTTGTAAGTCCTTTAAATAAATTACGATTTAGGGACTACTGTCGTTTCTACAAATATTGTTGATGATTTCTTTGCTGCGGTATGGTATAATTTAATTATAGACCAACGATCCGGCGTCTGCCGGTGCTAACATGAGCTACGGCTCGGTCTATGAAAAATAAGCGAGCTGACCGCATGACGGTCAAAGGAGGGCTTTATTATGCAAAAGACTATCTGCGAATTATTCGCAGGTGTCGGCGGATTCCGATTGGGATTCGACCGACTTGAATCAGGCTGGAAGACCACATGGTTCTCACAGTGGGAACCCGGTGCAAGGACACAATGGGCACACAACTGCTATGTGCAGCACTTTGGAGACAGTCCAGACCTGAATAATGAATTTCATACTGGAGAAGACATCAGCACGATGGACAAGCAGGCCATTCCCGACCACACGCTTCTCGTGGGTGGCTTCCCTTGTCAGGACTATAGTGTAGCACACACCCTGTCGTCTTCTCATGGCATCGAAGGTAAAAAGGGCGTACTATGGTGGCAGATAAGAGATACGATCATCGCAAAAAAGCCACCGTTCTGCATCTTCGAGAATGTAGATAGATTACTTAAATCCCCAGCCAAACAGCGAGGACGTGACTTCGGCGTTATTCTTGCGTGTCTTGCCAAGGAAGGCTATAGTGTGGAGTGGCGAGTTGTTAATGCAGCACAATACGGTGCAGCGCAGCGTCGTCGTAGGACATTCATCTTCGCATACAGAAACGACACGATTTATGGACAGAAGATGGCCGACATATCTGCAGATATGATCATCAAAAATGGTGGTCTTATGGCGAAAGCCTTCCCCATTCAAAACATAGGTCAGATAACGGAGACGGTTATCGGCGGTGACATCGTAGATGTGAGTGATAACTTTGCCTTTGCATTCGAAACCGCAGGTTATATGTGCAAAGGTAGAATTTATACAGCAAAAGTAACTGAGCAGGAAGAAGAACCAATTACCCTTGGAAAAATCCTGCAGAAGAATGTTGATGACAAATTCTATATTACTAACGAGAAAATGCCCAAATGGACATATCTTAAAGGAGCAAAGAAAATCCCAAGAACATCTGCGAACGGTCATGAGTATGTGTTCTCTGAGGGACCTGTAGCGTTTCCAGATCCGTGGGATAGACCAGGCCGTACGATGTTGACCAGTGAGTCCACACTAAACCGATCCACTCATGTTGTGTCAGATCCCGGAACAGGGAGACTCCGGTTGCTGACCCCGGTCGAGGCCGAGCGCCTCCAGGGATTTGATGACGAATGGACAAATACGGGTATGCCTGATAGGATGAGATATTTTTGCATGGGCAACGCCCTGGTCGTACCGATGATAACCAGAATGGGTAGAGTTCTGGATACGATCATAGCTGAAGAAAAATAAGCTATATCAAAATCAGAATGATATCCATGGGTCTTGTGCAGCAATGCGCAAGACCCATGGTCGTTCATAATGAGATCATAGAAAAGGAGTTGAAAGCAGTGGAGGGAACACAGTATGTGACCAAAGAATCGATTCTGCGGCGTGCGCAGGAGATCAAGGGTATCCCGCTCCGGGATGTCGATAAAACTGGTCGTTTGGCCACGGGAAAAGGTGCTATCGGAACTGTTATCGAAGAGAGCTGGTTTGGCTACACGCCCAACTCCGAGTCTGAGCCAGACTTCCCGGAGGCTGGCGTAGAACTGAAGGTCACGCCCTATCTGCGTGGGAAAAACGGGATCCGTGCCAAGGAACGGTTGGTCTGCAATATCATCAACTATATGGAGGAGTACGATAAGACCTTCCAAACCAGCGCCTTTTGGCATAAATGCAACACCATGCTTCTCATGTCCTATGAGCACCTTGCAGACAAGCCCAAGGGTGATTTTCGGATAGACGAGGCGGTTTTGTTTAGTTTTCCAGAAGAGGATCTTGCTATCATTGAGCACGACTGGAAAACTATTATGAGAAAGGTCCGTGCAGGCCGTGCTCATGAACTCTCGGAGGGTGACACACTCTATCTTGCGGCTTGTACAAAGGGCGCTAATGCCTCCAGCGTTCGCCAGCAACCGTTTTCAGAGCTTCCTGCAAAACAGCGGGCATATTCTCTGAAATCATCGTACATGACGCAGATCCTCAACAAGTATATATTTGGAAATGCGGAGAGCCCGCGTATTATCAAATCCGCAGATGTGCTGCACACCAAAACTTTTGAGGAATACATCATTGAAAAAGTTAAACCTTACTATGGAATGACTCAAAACGAGCTTAAACTTAGACTTGGTGTTGATAGCAATGCCAAGAGCCTTAATGAGATCCTATTGGCGCGAATGTTGGATGTCAAGGGCCGCATTGCCTGTACGGAGGAGTTTCAAAAGGCAGGTATTATCCCTAAAACTATCCGAGTGCAAAGCAACGGTAAGATCAAGGAAAGCATGTCCTTCCCCACATTTGACTTTATTGCGTTGAGCAAGGAAGAGACTTGGGAAGAATCGGAACTCTATAACTATCTGGCGCCTACAAAGTTCATGTTCGTTATTTTCCAGGAACGGGGTGATGGAGCGTATGTATTTGACCGCGTCATGTTCTGGAATATACCAAATGATGACCTTGAAGAGGTGCATCGTGTTTGGGAGAGGACTGTTCAAACGATTCGTAGAGGAGTCCAGCTGATCCAGACACCTCGTGGGATAAGCAATGATCTGCCGAAGCAGACAGAGAGTCCCGTTGCACATGTAAGACCCCATGGACAAGACGCTTCGGATAAGTTGCCGTTGCCTGATGGCCGCATGATGACCAAGCAGTGTTTTTGGCTGAACAACACTTATATCGCAGAGCAGATCAAGGAGGTGCGGTAATGGCTGGATATGTATTTGCTATTGGCGGAGATGAAGATCCAGTCAGCATGATTCGAGAGTGTGCTGAAAAGGGAATATATTCGACATATTTGAAAGGGATTGCTCCGCTGTCCTTTGAGGGTACTTTGGCAGACTATATGTCAATGAAGCCAGGCGACAATATTTATTTCTTTTGTAAACGTAGGTATTATGGCATCGGTGAGTTGATTTCCATTGGTCCTGATTGCAAGTATTGTAATTATCCTCGTTCATCTGCAAGGGTCAATGTGCGGTATGAAGACATAAGCAATGACCTTTTGGTGAACTTTGGAAGTCAGAGTCCACATTACCGCTGGCTGTGTACATTTAAAGGCGCGCCGTACTTTTTTGAAGAAGGAATTGATACGGACGAGATTTTGACATATAAGCCAAACACATTTAAGATGCTTCGTGCTTTCTGGAAAGTTTCGTTCATTAAACTTAGCGACGAGGAGAATGCATCGTTAAAAGAGATTTTTCTGTTGCGTCGACAACGAGAGACAGCAGCACAAACTGGGATTTTTCCTGAGCGCAACGATATTCACAATGCGATAGCAGCAAAAGTACTTGATAGGTATTTGATCAAACCAGCAGATATGCTTCAAACATGTATTTTTGGCTCGCGAGTAAAGCATGAAATGGCACTTGAAGCAGCTGTTGTATATGACCTGTGCCATAACCGAGTTCATGCCTTAGGTGCTTGGGATTATGTTTCTCATCAGGTAATAGCTTCACCATTCAAACCCATTGATTATATGGATAAAATCGATGTCTTAGCAATGCGCTATCTGCCTAACACAAAAATTCCCTGCAAATATCTTGTCGCCGAATTGAAAAAAGATGCAGCAGACAACGCAACTATTGATCAGGTCTTGAAATATGTCGACTGGGTCTGCTCTGAGTATGCTTATGGTGATTATGAGGCGGTCGAGGCTTGCATTATTGCAGCGGAGTATCCCGAGAATATTGCAGCCTATTACAGTGAGGTTGTTCAGCGGTATTATACCTTGGGTAGCCATCCCGTCCGAAATAAACAATGGAATAGTTTGAAACTGTTACGCTATTCATATGCGGCTGGAGAGTTATCTTATGTCGATGTTACGCCTCAAAATGAGATGCCGGGCTGATATTTAAGGAAAAGCAAATCATGAAACACCCCAAATCGTACGACTCCACTCCAGAGACCCGAAAGCGCATGTCCAAGGTCAAACTGAAGGGCGGCAAAGCGGAGACGCTTTTAGCAAAAGCCCTTTGGCATCAGGGTTATCGTTACCGAAAGAACGACAAGAGGTTACCTGGTTCCCCAGACATAGCGATTCTAAAATACCATATCGCTGTCTTTGTAGATGGCGAGTTTTGGCACGGGAAAGACTGGGAAACCCGAAAGAAACGGCTTAAGCGGAATCGTGAATATTGGATCGAAAAAATCGAAGAAAACATGGCTCGTGACCTTCGGGACGACCAGCTGTTGATGCAGGCTGGATGGACCCCCATTCACTTTTGGGAAAAAGAAGTCATCAAAGACTTATCGATGTGTGTTGCTACGATCGAGGAAATCATCCTTGCGCAGCTGATAGATAGTGCAGATACGCAAGAAGCCATTGACTATGAAGAGTGATATCAGCGCCTTACATTGGAGTTACATTTATGGATACTATCAGAACAGTAGAGCTTTTTGCAGGCGTAGGCGGATTTCGCTTAGGCCTGGAAGCTGCGTCTGATAGGTTCAAAGTGATATGGGCAAACCAATGGGAACCGTCTATGCGAGAGCAGTATGCTTTTGAGTGCTACACCACGCATTTTGGCAATAAAAAGTACCATGTTTGCCAAGATATCGCCAAAGCTAAAATCGATGTACCTGACCATGATCTGCTTGTTGGAGGATTCCCGTGTCAGGACTATTCTATCATGAAGAAAAATTCCGCAGGAATCAAGGGAACTAAGGGTGCGCTTTGGTGGCAAATAGATGATATCCTCAGAGAAAAAAGGCCAAAGTATGTGTTGCTGGAAAATGTGGACAGATTGATCCGCTCTCCGGCCAAACAGTCCGGTCGTGACTTTTCTATCATATTACGATGCCTCTATGAGAAAGGCTATGCCGTTGAGTGGAGAGTCATCAATGCTGCTGACTATGGATATGCTCAACGACGGCGGCGGACCTTTATCGTGGCCTATCATAATCAAACGGAGATTTTTTGCAATTTGGCAGAAGCGGTATGTGTACAAGGCCTTAAGTCTATGCACAAGCATGTTATGGAGAATGGTATTTTAGCAAAAGCGTTTCCTGTTCAAAGTCATAGCAGGTCATATGTTGAAAGTTGGATCGACGAATTAGAATATGCTGATATTTCGACTGTTTCAAGAGATCAGCGAGTATATTTATATAGCGCTGGCGTTATGATGAACGGACGGATATACTCTGTTGATGTGACTCCGCAGCGAGTAGAGGCCACGCCTCTAAAGGATATATTAGAAACAGGTCCAGTGGATGAGCACTATTTCCTTCGTACCGAAGACATGCCCCGATGGACCTACTCCAAGGGGGCAAAGCGTGAGAAACGGCAGCGGCGAGATGGCAGTCAGTATTATTTTTCCGAGGGCAGCGTTCAATTTCCAGAATCGTTGAACAAGCCCTCAAGAACGATGCTGACCTCAGAGTCCCTGGTGGGCCGGACTTCTCATGTCGTACAGGACCCGATGACTGATTGCCTACGGGTGCTGACTCCAATCGAATGCGAGCGATTAAATGGATTCCCGGATGGTTGGACGGATACAGGAATGCCGGAACGGATGCGATATTTTTGCATGGGCAATGCCTTAGTCGTTCCGCTTGTAAAAAGGATAGGAGACGCATTGTTAAATGCGAGGATATGATCAATAGTTCGCATGTATACCCTTAACAATGATGAAAGTAGATGATGATTATGCCGAAAATTATCAGGAACGCGATCAGATGCAAGAAATGTGGAGACATTATTGAAAGCAAGACTGTCCATGATTTCAAGTTTTGCAGCTGCGGTTCGTGCGCCGTGGACGGTGGCCTTGAGTATCTTCGTAGGTGCGGAAACCTTGGAGATTGGGAAGAACTGTCCGAAGTGGAAAAGGTGGAAGACAACGGCGCGTTGGTTTGATTCTATCTTGCGGAAAGTGGTTGCGCCATAATGTTGCTTATCATCATTCGCAAGTCACCACGGGTACCCCGCATCCTCAATAGGGGCTGAAACTATGCGTTTCAGCCCCTATTTTTCCAAATCTTTCAGTAGCCATTCCTGCTGACTTGTGGTATATGTTTGTGCTGCAAGGAGGCGAGCACATGAACAAACTGCTGAAGGATCTGTACGACTGCTTCTACACCCCGCCGGAGCTGGCGGCGACGAAGCGGGAAATCGAGGAATGCCACCGCGCGCTCATTGAGGCGCTGGGCAAGCCGGAGCGCCGATTGGTGCTGAAGATCATCGATGCCAAGGACCATATTTCGGAGGACACTTCGCTCGACAGCTTCATCTCCGGATTTCGGCTGGCGTGGCGGCTGTCCGCAGAATTGAATCACTATGACGATGAGCGTCCGGCGCGCTGCCAAGCGGCAGAGAAACCAGGCGCTCGTTTTACGCTCAAAAAGGAGGATGATGAACAATGAAGAAGCGCATCGTGACAGCTGTGATCACCGCTTGCTTGGCCCTGTGTGCCGCTGTGTGGCCGCAGCCAGACACAAGGGGGGAACGACCCACCCCAATACCAACGCACGCCGCAGCTGCCCCGAAAACGGATGCTGTGACAACGGCAGAAAAGAAAAATACGGAAACGCCGCGGGCAGAGCCGGACGAGGAGCTTGGTGCCGTTCCTGTCCCCGCGCCGGCAGAGCCGACGCCTGCGGTCGAAACGCCGCAGCCGGAGCCTGAGCCTCCCGCGCCGCAGCCGACCATAGAGCTACAGCCCGGCGATGAGGTCTATATTCCGGGCTTTGGTTGGGTACCATACGAGGGGCCGAATTACCGCGAGTATGCCGCGGATATGTACGAAAATGGCAACAAAATCGGCATCATGGGCTGAAACAGGAGCTGCTGGGAGCGGGCATACTACTTGATCACGAAAGCTGCTGCACCGAAAAGTGGTTGGTATCATAATATGATACCAACCACTTTTTGCCGATGTGGAATTGAAAAGCGCCATCCGGCGCACGATGAAAGAACTCATGTGCGCACCTGCTTGCGGGGCGATAGTGTGGGGATTTGTAATAGAAACCGCGGAAATCGGCAGTATCGCTTCTCAATTTGCAGCTGCCTATTGCATTTGATTTCGATTTATGTTACCATGCTAATGCTGAATTGTTGGACTGTCCTGAACTTTGATCGTTCGTATCATGAGAGTACGAATTATATCGAACGGCAGTGACATAGACAACGAAGCGAGTAAAAAAATATGTAAATCCTCGAAACTATTGATTCCAATCAAATTCTCATTATGGAATTGAGAAAGCAGTTTGCTGGTTGACTGTCGTTGTCCCCCTGTTGTTTCGATGCTTTGCACCACAAAATCGAACCGGAGAAAGTGTTCTTTTGTCGGGTTTGTTTTGTTGCGTGCAAAGCGGTCTTCCGGATGATCGCAGTCCACGCACGAAGCAAAGTGCGTGGGCTTTTTTCGGTTCAGAAAGGAGGCTGATTATGGGAAAGGTATCAGGAAAAACACATACCCAAGCACAACTGGATCACTGGGCAAATCTGCATAATCCCAATAACAAGGCATATCAAGCTGACGCTGACAATCGGGCCAATCAGATGAATCCGAACCACAGATCGCACCAGAAAACTCACAATGTAAACCGCAGAAACAAAGCGCATTGGATGCCCGAGTGGGCGCCTGACTATCCGGAATACGATGATTAAAATTGGAGGTGCACGGTATGTCAAAGTACATTTTCGACTACGATGACGGCGACTTCGCCATGAGCATTTCTGACAGCATGGCGATGGACTCCGATGGGGATCTCATGATGCGCATGGGAGACCACATGGCAATGGATATGGACACAGGCGATATTCACATGATCTCCTCATGGTCTGATGATGACGAGGAGTAGAGCATAGGCGGCGGCTCAACGGATGCACCGCCATAGACAAAGAAAACATTTTTCAGGATCCGGGCAGAGAAAGCAGCGGGACAGGCCGTAAGGCTTGTCTCGCTGTCTGTATCCTATGGCAGATATTCTTCCGTGATCCGATACCGGCTGATGCCGAAAGCATTGCTCCGCTCCATGATCTCCGGCGGGATTTTGGGCAGGTACTTCTTGCTGAAGCTGGTGTCCCTGAAGTAGGCGTCAAAGCTTGCCACCGGCAGGGCGACCCATTCGCAATCATCCTGCCGGTTGGCGAGATAATAGCGGATCAACGTACAGACAACCTCGGATGGAATTCCCTTCGGAAGTGCCGCTTTCACTTTCTCTGTCAGTTCAAGCGGCAGCTCCGACACCTCTCTGCGCAGCGGCCCCAGCTCCAACGCATCGGCAAGGACATCATCAAAGCGCAGTGTCCAGGCGCCCTTGGTTTGGGACGCAAAAATCGGAATCTGATACTGTAGTACTTTGTTTCGCCATGCGGCGGCAAACTTCGAGCGAATGACCTCCGCATACTTGAGCGAGGTGCTGCGCACCTTTTCCGGGTGCGTCAGCATGAAGTCCGCCGCGCGGAGCACATGACAGAGGAACCAGCCGACCCCATCCGCATCCACCAGCTCCGGGAACTCTGTATGCAGCTCCGAAAAGTCTGTCTGGAACTGCCACTCCTTACCCTGCACACGCTTTCCGTCCTCTGGCACACTGCACCAGGCGCAGAGCGCACAGCGGGCGTAGTCGATCCAATCATGCGGATCACCCGAAATGACCGCTCCGTCTTTACCGTGGAACAGATATCCGCGGGCCAGAATGGTCAAAATCCGTGCCATCCCCTCAAACTCCAGGATCGTGGCAAAGGTGAAACGGCCCAGCCATGTCGTGTCGCTCTTCTTGCTGGCGGTATAGGAAACTGTTCCGGTATATGCGCAGAATTCCTCCCATTCGTTAATCATCCCGCACCTCCAGAACATTTTTCTCAATGTACTCCGGCAGTAGATCCCACAGCAGGTCACGTCTGCCGAGAGCGACCACATAGCGCACAGCCAGAGTCGGTCTTACAATGGCGGTCAGAAGCTCCCGGCACTTGGCCGTCACGGCATCACGATAGCTCCGGGAGGCGGACTTGTCCGCAAAGGCTCTCATCATGGCAGTGAAGGCTTTTGAGTCGCTTTCGCGGAATAGCTGCTTTTTCTCCCTGCCGGTGTTCTCGTCCTCCATATCACAGACAATGTCTCCGAGGATGCGGTAGCCGCCGAAGCGGAAATCGGTCAGCAAATCGTATATATCGTCAAACTCCGGTAGTCATTCCCACAGGAAGCGCTCCCGTGCATCCTCGTCCATGAAGTGCCATGCCTGTTCCCGCATGGCCTGCCGCAGAGCGGACACCTTTTCCGGCGGCAGGCTGCCGAACAGGGCGTACAGCTCGTCAGGATCGTATGCGTCCTCCTGCCCTCTGGCATACAGGATGCGCTCCACATCGCTCTTCCGCTTTTTCTCCTTCAACGGAACGCGGCAGGCCCGGATGCGTGAGAGGCAGGCGTCGTGATCCCGCAGCAGCGCATCTACCGCCGCCAGCTTATCGGAGTTCAGCTGCTCCCTCCAGTCCGGCTGTTGGGCGAAGGAAAACAACTCCTCATCTTTGGCGGGCCTTGCCTTAATGCGCGGCGTGTTCTTTTTCAGCTGCTGCGCCAAATACGGCAGACGCTCCACATTGGAATCCACCTTGCTCCAATCCACCTTTTTGAAAAACGTTTTTACCTTGGCCGCATGGGTTGGCTCATACCAGGCACGCCGGGTCTCCATTTCTTCTACCAGTGTTTTATATTTGAGAAAGTCGCTGCGCTTGACGGCCTTATGGGTCAGGTACTCATCCAGATCCGGACGGATGCCGCTCTTGGCCGAGTCGATCTCCAGCCCGGTGAGAATGGCTAATGTCTCCGTCTCCTCCCGGCAGCGCTCCCGCTCCTCGGCGTCGGAGTTTTCGTTGTAGGCAATGATGCTGCGGTCCAGTGCGGCGTTACAGATCTGGCCGACGCGGGAGGAGAAGGTGCTGCGGACGGTTTCAAAGCGAGCCTCCCAGTCGTCGGCATTGCGGATCTGGGGCTGGGCCGTAGGGATCATCAGCAGAGGAATGTTCTCTGTGTTGGTGAGGGATTTGTGTTTCTCGTAGCGGTAGAGGTTGTAGTTGCGGCGGACGCAGGCATTCAGAATCGAATCAGATATGGTCTTGATCATATCGCCGTCGTAGTCAGCGCCGCCCAGCCGCTCCGCAGCCAGCATATTGGAATCCACCATCACCACATCCGTCAGGTGCCCGAAATAGTAATGCCGCATCTGCTTTCTCTCTTCCTTCGCGTCGTAGAAGGAAAGCTGTAGCTCCTCGTTGCGGGCAATGTGCGGATTGCGTAGCAGCGTGCAGGCGTCGTCATGGGCATAGGCCGCCTGGGGTGCATAGAAGGAACTCTCCGGGAAGTGGTCGGTCATGACGGTGCTGTAAAACATCCGTTGCCTGCGTTTGCGCGGCGGAACAGTCGGGAGCAGGAATGCCAGAAAGTCCAGAAGATCACCGGAAAGATAACGGTTGTCTCCCGCCACGATCAGGCGGCCGACGGCGTACTGTTCCACGATCTTGTCCGCTTCGTCCTCCAGCCGCCTGGCATAGACTGGTTCGTTGATGAAACGCGGATTCTTTTTCAGCACGGCGGCAAGGATCTGGTCTTTGCCCTGATGCCGTTCCCACCAGCTGATCCGATCCGCTTTCTCCAGAAAGTAGTTCTGCCGAAATTGCGGGTTTGCGCAGAGGTTATAGTACCGTAGCTCCGTCTGCTTGGTGAGCCAATTTCGCTCGTCCGTCTCCGGGCTGTGATCCCAGCCGTCCGGCAGATCGGCGGGGCGGAACTCGTCACCCTGAATGGAAACGGTGGTCAGAAACTGATAGTTCAGCTCGGTGGTCTGTTCCGGTTTCTCCTTGCTCACATTGGTGATGTACAGCGCATGGCGGTACTTGCGAAACACCGTCCGGTAGTCCTCCCAGTTCATGCCACTGGCAGTGAGCCAGCCGTATCCCTTGAACATGCTCTTGGTGAGGATGACGTCCACATCCCGGACGGAATGCTCCACGCCCCACAGATCGGTGATGGTGTTCGTTCCGCAGAGGGTCAGGAAGTCTTTGAAGTCCACCTCGTGCAGCATACCCTTGACATAGGGCATACGGATCTGGAATGAGGTGTGGACTTTCTTCCCGCACAGCTTCTCATCCACGACGCGGGTATATTCTTTTGAGATCAGCCCCTCGCCATCAAAGCAGGTGATTTCGATGTCCTCTTTTTTCTCCACCCGGTGATATTTGCGGGTACTGCTCTGTGTTCCGTCGTCCTCTACGGTGATGACGCTGACATTCTGCTCTGTGCGCATAGGATTGTCGACGACCACCACCCGGCGGGGCCGATCAATGCCGATGCCGTCAATGCGAATACCGCTGGATAGCATTAAACCATTGTAGGCGTAGAGCTTGCTGAGCTGGCAGTCCCCGATGGTCATATCCATCATGATGCGGCGGCGCACCGCATCATAAAAATCCTCCCGGATGAAGGATAGCCGCGCCTGCCGGCTCATGCTGCCAGAGCGCTCAAAGGCGAGGTAACGATGTGCCCCGGAGCCAAAGTCCAGGCTGATACCTTCGGGACGGAACAGGGCCCTGGCCTTCTCCTGCCGGATCAGGTGTTTCTTTCTGGCGCCGCTCCGGTCGAAGATGCCGGAGAAGTCCATATAGAAAATGACATCCGAAAGGTCGGTCACCAGCTGTCCTTCAGGTGCTCCGGTGAAAGCATCGCCGTGCAGCACGCACATGATCTGATAGAACAGTGCGTTATCGTCCTGCTCGTGAGGTGCGGAAAGTGATTTGCATTTCTCTGTCTCGGCGGCGCTGAGATGAAAGGTGTATGCACCATCTTGCTGTCTGCCATAGCTGATCACAGCTCTGGCGGACAGCTCGTAGATCCTGTATTTTACCAGCGGCATCGGCTCACCTCCTCATGCTTCTATTCTATCATGAGGTTCCAAATTTGCAATATGGATACTGCTCCCACTTTTTCGGCGGGAGCTTTTTACTTGCAGCTCTCAACAAAAATCAAAAGGAGGAACAAAATGCAAGAATCTACATTCACCAACTATGACCAGCTGCCGCTGTTTCTCAATGCGAACACGGTGGCGCAGACCTTGGGCGTGTCCATCTCCAGCGCCTATGAGCTGATGCACGAAACGGGATTCCCGGCCCTGCGGATCGGAAACCGCATCGTGGTACCCAAAGAAAAGTTCCGCCGGTGGGTGGAAACGCAAGTGGGAGGTGATGCCTGATGTACCAGCGCTGGCCCAAGCGGGAGGCAACCAAATATTACTACCTCGTCCCCAATGAGGTTTTTAATCTTGGACTCAGCTCTCACGAGATCGCCGTCTACAATTATCTTCTGCGCTGCGAGGATCGCAGGACCTATCAGTGCCACCCCAGCTACCGCACCATCGGAAAGGCGGTGCAGCTGAGCGAAAACACCGTGCGGAAGTATGTGACCAGTCTGGAGGAGAAGGGGCTCATCCGTACCGAGCCCAGCACCATCACCACGAAGGACGGTCGCGTGCGCAACGGAAGTCTCATCTACACTATCCGCCCCATTCAGGAAGCGCTGGAGTTGAACTACCAGCGGCAATTTCTGCAGGTGGAGCGTGACATGGAACGGGCAAAGGCAGAGAAACGGCTGGCCGAATTGAGTCGGCAAAACAAGAAGGAGGAAAGCGCATGATGCAGCAGCTTGCAAACTTTATCGTAGACCATGACCCAATGATGGTTCTCCGGCGCACGCATGACACGGTGCGCTACATTCGGTGGGTGTGGAACAAGGATCATGCCGACCCCATCGACGCAGAGGAGCTTCGCCTGTTCCTCTGCGATGAACACTACGGTGATCTGACCGATGAGCAAAAGACCGTTGTCCGTCGGTGCCGGGACGAGATGCGGGATGTCTATGCAGAGCTGTGCCTGCGCTTGCTGCAAAGTGAGATCATGCTGGAGCATGGCATGGTGCCGGACAGCAGTACCTACCGCAGCGTGTTCTGCCCGGAAGGGGGTGATGCGCCGTGGATGCTTGACCGGGCGGGATGACTGCCTTTTCCACAAAGCGCCGCAGAGCGGCTGAAGTGCGCGTCAGCGCCGAAAATTCTCGCTTCGAGAATGACAAGTTTCGCCTTCGTGGTACGGAACGGGGCGATTGCCCCGTTCCGACCCCTTCGGCAGGCGGGCTAAGCCCACACCCCTATCAACACAAAGAAAAATGAATTTAAAGGAGATAAAGATTATGACGAAGAACACCTATAATCCCTATGAAATTATGATGGACAAGTACGATAAGGAAGAGATGCTCAGCGATGTACGGGAAGCCATGCTCTATCAACTCGGCGTGGATGTCTCCTGTGAAGAGTTGGATCACTTTTTCACCGGCAAGGGCAAAGCCGCACTATCTGGCTGTGCGGAGTGGCAGCAGTGCTTTGCAGTCGAAAAGATGCTGGAGTTCTATTATGTGCATGCGCGGGACGAGACTCTGGCTAAGCAGATCGAGACGATGACTATGCTGGCAAGCAGAGGTAACGAGCACCATGGCTAAGAATCAATTTATCCGCGCCCGCGTTGCCGGGTGGGAAAAGGACTGCATCCGCCGCAAGGCGGATGCAGCTCATATGACCGAGAGCGAGTTTGTGCGCCGGGCGGCTATGGATCGTGAGGTCACGGTCATTGAAGGTATGGATGAGCTCCTGCGGGAGCTGCGCTATCAGGGAAATAACCTGAACCAGCTCACGGTCATGGCTCGGCAGGGGCGTATCACACAGGTGAACTATGAACCCTTTACGGAGGTGTACCGGAACGCATGGCAAACATTAAATTCATTGCTGTCTCACGCAGTCTGAGCGGTATCATGGACTATGTTACCAACCGTGAGAAAACGGTGGAGCGTCTCATCTCCGGCGTCAACTGTGTGGCCCAAACAGCTCAGGATGAATTTGAAGCTGTAAAGAAACAGTTCCACAAAACAGATGGCCGCAGCTACTACCACATCGTCCAAGCCTTCGCTCCGGACGATCCGCTGGACTTTGATACAGCGCATGAGATCGGGCTGAAGTTTGCGGAATACTTCAAGGGCTACCAGTGTGTGGTGGTCACGCATATGAATACAGCGCACATCCACAATCACATCATCATGAACTCGGTAAATTTTGAAACCGGTCAGAAGTTTCATCAGAGCGCCAGGGAGATGCAGCAGGCCAAGGAATACAGCAACCAGCTCTGCCGGGAGTATGGCTTGTCCTTCACCGAGAGCAAGGCGGATCCGTTCCGTATTCCTGCTTGGAAGAAACGGCTGTGCCGTACCATTAAGGAAGCTATGGAGAACTGTGCTACCCGTGAGGAGTTCATCGCATTCATGGCGGAGTACGGCTACAAGGTGCGATGGGAGCCGAATCAAAAATACATCACCTACACCACACCGGAGAATGTCCGATGCAGAGACAATAAACTTTTCGACCAGACGCTTCTGCGCAGCAGCATGGAAGCCTACTTCGATATGGGCGGCTGTGAGTATCTGGAAAGCCGCATCGATGCCACCGAGTACGGTGAACTCCTGCCTACGGTGGACGATGCCGTCTGCGGTTTGATCTCTATTTTGGATGCGCTGAACACCGGCGACAATGATCGTTTCCATCTGGAAACGCTGCATCACAGCAAGCAGGAGATCCTGCGCATTCTGGAACGCGGCGGTAAGATCGACCGCACGGTGGAATACGCCGTAGATGACGAAGATGAAGAGTACGAGCAGTACCACGGGTTTTCTATGCGGATGTAATGGCAAACCATTTCAAAGTTCTGATAGCTATTTCACGAAAAGTGTGGTAGTTGTTTGTGTTGCAAAAAGAAATTGAATCCAAAGGAAGTGAAATACATGGCAAAACGAAGACCGGCCGGTGACGGCATGGTGCGAAAGCGTGACGATGGACGCTGGGAAGGGCGCATCGTCATTGGGCACCGGGAAAACGGCGAGCCACTGTTCCGCCACGTCTATGCCAAGACGCAAAAGGCACTGCTGGACAAGCTCCACCAGAACATCGAGTGCTACCGTGATGTGGAGCTGACCGAGGACAGCCGCATGACGCTGGGCCAGTGGCTGGATCGCTGGCTCGCGGAGTACAAGGCGGGTACGGTGCGGCCCGGTACCCTCGAGGGCTACCGCCGCTACATCGAATACTACATCAAGCCGCAACTGGGCGACAAGCAGATCTCCCTCATCTCTCAGCAGGACATCCAGCGGATGTACCGCCGCCTAAAAACGGAGGGACGCATCCACGAGCATCCCGAGATGGGGCATCAGCTCTCTGACTCCATGGTGCGCCACATCCATACCACCCTCCACGCTGCGCTGAAAGATGCGGTGCAGGCACACGTCATTCCCAGAAATCCCACCGAAGGTACAACGGCGCCCAAACCCAACTACAAGCCCAAGCGCATCCTGACCGGCGAGGAGCTGGATGCCTTCCGCGCGGTGGTGGAGCGGGACGAGGTGTGGCGGGACTTCTTCCAGACGGAGCTGATGACCGGCCTGCGCCGGGGCGAGATCTGCGGACTGCAATGGAGCGACTTCGATTGGAATACCGGTACGCTGAAGGTAAGCCGAACCCTCCACAGCCAGCGGAAGGGCGAGTACACCACCGGTGAGACGAAGACCAATCAGGGCATGCGCACCATCATCCTGCCGCACAGCGTGACTGAAATCCTACGGCGGCGAAAAGTGGATGCCATCAGCCAATGGATATTCCCTGATCCGGTGAAGCCGGAAGATCCCGTCGACCCCAACGCGGCTTATCGCCACATGAAGACGCTGCTCCAGCGGGCAGGACTCCCCAGCATCCGTTTCCATGATCTGCGTCACACCTTCGCCACCCACGCCCTCACCAGCGGTGTGGACGCCAAAACCCTGTCCGGTATCCTGGGCCACACCAACGCCTCCTTCACGCTGGACACCTACACCCATGTCACAACCGATATGCAGAAGACAGCCTGCGGCATCGTGGGCGGCTTCATGGAAGATATCTTCGGAAAGGAGTTGAAACCGTGGCAAGAAAGCGAAAAGCCGGCGACGGAACCGTAAGACAGCGCAAGGACGGTCGGTGGGAGGGGCGCATCGTCATCGGCTACGATGACAACGGTTATCCCAAGACGAAAAATGTTCTCGCTAAAACGAAGAAGGAATGCGTTGAGAAGCTCCAAAAGCTCAAGGAGGAATGCGGCGGGCTGAAGCCGGAGAAGGTGCGGTCTGAGATGCCCTTCGGGGACTGGCTGACATACTGGTACGAGAATCACTCCAAGCCTAAGATCCGCCCCACCACGCAGGAGACCTACGAGAGCCGCATCCGCCTGCATATCATTCCGGAGATTGGTGACATCCCGCTGAATAAGCTGACGCAGAATGACCTGCAGCAGTTCTATGGGCGGCTTAAGAAAAGCGGCCGGAAGCGTTTCACCGACAAGTACGGCGAAGGGCTGTCCGACCGAATGGTGCGCATGTGTCACGCCACCTGCCGCTCCGCGTTGGAAAAGGCAGTGCAGGATGGGCTGATCCGTACAAACCCGGCCATCGGCTGCAAGCTGCCGCCGAAGAAGGCGCGGGAGATGCAGGTGCTGACGCGGGAGGAGCTGCAGCGGTTTCTCATTCAGGCGAAGTTCGAGGGCTACTACGAAGTGTTCCTTCTGGACTTGGCAACTGGTCTGCGCCGTGGTGAACTCATGGCACTGCAATGGGACGACCTGAACTTCAAAACCGGCGTACTGAACGTGAACAAACAGGTCTACGATGTGCGCGGCCAGCTTCAGATCAGCACGCCCAAGACGAAGAATTCCGTCCGCAAGATCGTCCTGCCGCCCGCCGTGGTGGAGGTGCTGCGGGAGTATAAGAAAACAGTGGACTCCCGCTGGATGTTCCCATCCCCGGTGAAGGAGGACTGTCCCATCACGCCCGGCGTGGTGCGCCGCAGACTGCAGCTCATCCTGGAACACGCGGGGTGCAAGCATGTGCGCTTCCATGATCTGCGCCACACCTTCGCGACCTTGGCGCTGGAAAACGGTATGGATGTGAAAACGCTTTCCGCCATGCTGGGCCATGTGTCGGCGGCCACCACACTGGACATCTACACCCACATCACCGACGATATGCGGCTCACGGCCGCCGTCAATATCGACCGCGGCATCGGCAAAGCAGCGCCGCAGGAGGACGCTTCAGAGCCGGGGCAGGAAACTGCCCCAGCCCAGGCAGGAAAGCCGTGTATGACCGACTTCAAGCCCTACGTGGGCCGCAAGCGCAGATCCGGCACCGGCTGCGTCAGTGAGATCAACGACCACCTGTTTGAAGGACGCTATTCCCCAAAATGGCCCGATGGTAAAAAGCACGCTCGCAATGTCTACGCTCACACCCGCGAGGAGTGCGAGGAGAAGCTGAAGGCACTGATCGTAGAGATGAAGGCGGAGATTGCAGAGGCGCAGCGGCTGAAGGACGAGGGCAAAGGTGATGGGCGACCGTTGGAGGAGAAGAAAGGCAAGCAGGGAAAAAGGAGGGAATAAAAAGGAACACCACCATGCGTGCAGAAACATCCGTACACATGGCGGTGTTTTAGGTTATGCCTTGAAGATTAAGTATTTATAGGAGAATTGACGGCTGTAGAATTGCTTGTCGTAATTTCGGAATCTTCAAGTAATGAGCATACCTTGAAAGTAGTTGCAAAACTTTCTGGATCAGAGTATGCAGGGTAGTCTTCTTCTGAGATTCCGAGCAACTGAAATCCTTTTGTTATTTCTTCACTCATATCATAACCTCGACTATTTTTTTGGAATTGGCGTCGGAAGCACAGGTGGTGTTGCTTGGTTAGGAACTTGGATGGGAAGCGGCTGTACAACCTGAGGTTTAGGTACGGCATTTTGAATCATTGCCACACCATTTTGATTCTCAATAATTTTGACGGCATTAGAATTTGCAAAAGTATGCATATATGAGTGATGAATACTCAATATACAATCTTGGAAGTCCTGATCTTTTTGCTCGTCTTCCAAACGCACAATTCTTAACCCCATTTTAATGCAGTCTGCAGTGCTGATATGCCTGGAATGAGACATCGTTTCGCCATGATCGCTTAGCGCGGTAACTATGCGAGTTGCATTTTCAGTAGGATTTTCGGTATCACTGAACATATTTTCAGACAACCATTGTGTAACAATTTTCTGCGACCATTTAACCGCTTTTTCACATTCGCCAATAAAAGTGGGGTGATACTTTGCTATAATTCCTTGCCAAATTGGAATTTTAGCAGGGTCCTCTTTAACTTCCCTAATGGCACGTTCAAATTCTTCGAGAACTCCTGATGCGGGAATACCTCTAAATTGTGGATCAATAGGCCCCAAATTTGATTGCTTCCCCATAATAATGGGGTTACATGAGCACGCAATCATTGTGCCAGCGGACATTGCAATTTGTGGGATAATTGCACGCACATTATGACCAAACATTACCTTTAAATAATCTACAATAGATTCGGCTGCCGCTAAATCGCCGCCCGGCGTGTGTAGAATTAAGTCTAATCCTTTGCTGCGATCCATTTTGTGGATTACAGCCATGAAGCCGTTTTTATCATTGTCGTTGATGGACAACTGATTGTTATCAATTTTCTGTAAAAATCCGGAGTAATATGCGATTGTATTTCTGCCAGTAATTTCGGAAGCTCGTTTAAGATATTTTCTTCGAACATAGTCAAGCGCATCAACACGTTTGCAGTCCTCTAACTCTTTGAGAATTTCACTCCAATTAGGCATATCGCACCTCCTATTTTTAAAGAATTATATCAAATATTCTGACGGACTGCAACATTATAAAATAAAGTCGGTTGCAATATGTCGAAAATACCCCCGTATATTATCACTAACCTCTTTTGCGCCGCAATAGACAAAGAATAAGAAAAACAGCCCCTGAAATCATTCGATTTCAGGGGCTGTGGTCCGAGTGAGGTGACTTGAACACCCAACCTCGACATCCCAAATGTCGCGCCCTACCAGTTGAGCCACACCCGGATATTCACTTTTCTGCCATGATACCACGGCGATTGATAAAAATAAAGTTTTTTCTGTCTGTGGTCATTCCTGTGGTCAAAGCTGCTTTTATGCCGCTTTCGGCAATCGGAGAAAGTCCCGCAAACGCAGGTGTTACAAGGCTTTCCGGCGTTTCACATTACTCTATCCCGGATACCGCCACGGCACTCCCAAGGCAGGCGCGCTACCAACTGCGCTACACCCGGTTATATATTGCCGGCTTGAGCGACCGCCCCCATAGTATACCCTACAGCGCGCCCGTTTTCAAGAGCTTTCTGCACCGGCGGCCTACAAACCTTGCAAATCCCGGCGGGATGTGGCATGATAGGAGAAAACCATCAGAGGAGGATGCCCCATGGACACCGAGAAGCTGTATGACCGGGACGCATTTTTGAAGGAGTTCGACGCCGTCGTCACCGACTGCCGGCCCGGCAAGGGGGACACATATCTTGTGACCCTGGACCGCACGGCCTTTTACCCGGAGGGCGGCGGCCAGTCGGCGGACCACGGCGACCTGGGCGGCGCGGCGGTGCTGGACGTCCAGGAGCGGGACGGCCTGGTGCTCCACACCTGCGACCGGCCCCTGACCGTGGGGGCCTCCGTCCACGGTGCCATCGACTGGTCCCGCCGCTTTGACCACATGCAGCAGCACTCCGGCGAGCACATCGTCAGCGGTATGCTGTGCGCCGCCTTTTCCTGCGACAACGTGGGCTTTCACATGGGAGCGGACGTGGTCACCATCGACTATAACGCCCCCATGACCTGGGAGCAGGTGCTGGAGGTGGAGGCCCGGGCCAACCGCTACATCTGGGAAAATCACCCCTTCCGGGCCTATTATCCCTCCCCGGAGGAGCTGGCCGCCATCCCCTACCGCAGCAAAAAGGCCCTGGAGGGGCCGGTGCGGATCACGGAGTTCCCCGGGGCCGACTGCTGCGCCTGCTGCGGCACCCATGTGGCCGCCAGCGGCCAGGTGGGACTGGTGAAGTTCCTGTCCTGCCAGAAGCTCCGGGAGGGCGTGCGGCTGGAGCTGCTGTGCGGCGGCCGGGCCATGGACTACCTGTCCCGGGCCTGGGACCAGAGCCGCCGGATCGGCCAGGCCCTGTCGGTGAAGCCGCTGGCAGCCTTCCCGGCGGTGCAGCGGCTGGAGGGGCAGCTGCGGGAGAGTCGGGAGCGCTGCGCCGCCCTGGAGGAGCAGTCGTTCCGGCAGCTGGCGGAGCGCTATCAGAACGCCGGGAACGTGCTGCTGGTGCAGCCGGACCTGGAGCCGGACAGCGTCCGGCGGCTGTGCGACGCCGTCAGCGGCACCTGCGGCGGCCGGTGCGCCGTTTTCGCCGGCAGCGACGGCAGCTATCGCTGGGCCGTGATCCACCCGGGGCAGGACCTGCGTCCCCTGATCCGGGACATGAACCAGGCCCTCCATGGCCGGGGCGGCGGCCGGGACGGCTTCGCCCAGGGCAGCGCCGCCTGCACCGCGGACGAAATTCAGGCGTTTTTCAGAGAACGGCCCTGAGCATAAAAAACGTCCGGCTCAGCCGGACGTTTTTTACAGCTTGTCAAGAAAGTCTCGCAGAGTTTGCCGCCCGCAGGCGGCAAATCAAGTGCAATCCATTTTTTGCCGGGGCGTGTACCTGGCAAAAAATACTTCTCAGTCTGCAAGTGTGGAATTTGTTTGCTGCCGGCAAACAAATTATGCGCGCGGCAGACTGCAAGCCTTTTGTTCAAAAAGGGCTCCGCCCTTTTTGAACAGTCTCAAAAAACGTCCGGCTCAGCCGGACGTTTTTTCTCAGAAGTCCACGGTGCCCTCCAGCACCCGCAGGTCATAGGGCTCAAAGGTGACGCGGCGGTATTTCTCCACGTCCATCTTCACGCCGGTCCAGTCGGAGTGGATCTCGCCGTTCTGCTTGATGAGAATGTCGTACAGAATGTCATAGGTCACGCCGTCGTCCCCGGTTTCCTCAATGGTGGAATAGGGCAGGGTCTTGTGATAGGTCATGTGCAGGCCCTTATACTCGAAGTGGAAGCCGTTGCGCATGCGGCAGCCGTCCAGCCCCCGATAGGTGAACAGCCGCTTCAGGTCCTGCAGAATGGGGTCATGGTCCTGGTCATACAGGTTCTTCGGCGTGGTCTCGGTATAGTCGTACCGGAACTGGATGGGGATGCCGTAGGGCAGGAACCGCTCCACATACTGGGGGAGCTTCTCCGCCGGGTACTTCTTATACAGCACGCAGTTGATGCGGGTGGGACAGGCGATCTGCCCCAGCACCTGGTCGGGGCTCTCCTCCACATATTTCACCAGGTGGCGGGAGATGTTCATGCAGGTGATCTTGTCCCGGTTGCGGCGGGTAAAGTCCAGCATCTCCTCCGCCGTGTAGAAGCCGGTCTGCACCGGGAAGGTGGTGTTGATATACACCTTGTGGGTGGTGGGGATGGCGTCCAGCATTTTCTGCAGGGCCTCCAGATTGGCCAGAGGCTCGCCGCCGGTGAACACAAAGTCGCACCGGGGGGTGATGGCGTCCATGGTGCGGATGCTGTCCAGAATGGCGTCCAGGCTGAAGCCGGTGCAGTCGGCGTATTCCTTTTTGTTGATGCAGAAGGGGCAGTGGTTGTTGCAGTCGTAGGGCACGAACACCGTGACGGTGGCCCCGCCCTCGCGGGTCTTATAGGGGTTGCTCATATATTGATCCAGTCCTCCCAGAAAATCTTCCCGAATATTTTATACCTTTTTCACCAAAAAAGCAAGGAATTTTTGACAAAATTCACATGATTTTTTCTAATGCGACCCGGTATGACCGCCTGCGAATGCATCCCCGGCACGGCGCAGCCGCAAGGGCTTGCGGCAAAGAAAAAAACAGGTCCGCCGCAGCGGACCTGTTTTTGAATAAGCAGGGACTTGCTTACTTGGCCATAGCCTTGCCGGCGTTGGCCATTTCCTGGAAGATACCGGTGTGCTTCTTGGCCACGATGGCGCGGATCACCAGCAGGGTGCCGATCATCAGAGCCACGGCGATGATCATGCAGACCACAACGTTCTGCACCAGACCGGCGATGATGAAGCTGACGAAGGACACGGCAGCCACGGTGACGCCGTAGGGGATCTGGGTGGACACATGGTTCAGATGGAAGCAGTGGGCACCGGCGGAAGCCATGATGGTGGTGTCGGAGATGGGGGACAGGTGGTCGCCGCACACGCCGCCGGCGCAGGAAGCGGCCAGACCGATGGACAGCAGGGTGGACTGATCATACCAGTCGAACACGGCGCAGACCAGGGGGACCATGATGCCGATGGTGCCCCAGGAGGTACCGGTGGCGAAGCCAATGAAGCAGGCCACGATGAAGATGACGGCGGGCAGGAACTTGGCCAGGGAGCCGGTGTTGGCCATGACGCCGCGAACGAACTCGCCGACCTGCAGACCGTTGTCGCGGCACAGGCCGCACAGGGTCCAGGCGAAGCAGAGGATCAGGATGGGGGAGATCATCTGGATGAAGCCGTTGGGGATGGACTCCATGGACTTCTCAAACTTGATCAGGCCCCGCAGCCAGTAGTACACGAAGGTGAACACCAGGGCCACGATGGAGCCCAGGCACAGGCCGGGACCGGCAGAAGCGTCGGAGAAGGCCATGACGAAGTTCTGATAGTTGTCGCTCTCGGTGTCGAACACACCGCCGGTCCAGATCAGGCCGATGATGCACAGGGCGATCAGGACGATAACAGGCAGAAGCAGGTCCAGCACGGAGGAGTGCTTGGTGCCTTCCTCGTAGTCGTCGGCGCCTTCAAAGGGACGCTCGGGGGTGGTGAACAGGTCGTTCTTCACCTGGGCATTGTACTCATGGGTCAGCATGGGGCCGTAGTCAATGTTCAGCACGGAGATGACGATGACCATGATCAGGGTCAGGATGCAGTAATAGTTCCAGGGGATCTGGCTCAGGAACATGCTGATGCGGGAGCCGGGGAAGCCATCGGGCACATAGGAGGCAACGGCGGCAGCCCAGGAGGACACGGGGGCCAGCATGCACACGGGGGCGGCGGTGGCGTCGATGATGTAGGCCAGCTTTGCCCGGGAGATCCTGTGGCTCTCGGTGACGGGACGCATGACGGCGCCCACGGTCAGGCAGTTGAAATAGTCGTCGATGAAGATCAGCACGCCCAGCAGCATGGTCAGCAGCTGCGCGCCCCGGCGGGTGGTGACGGCCTTGGAGGCCCAGCGGCCGAAGGCGGCGGAGCCGCCGGCCTTGTTCATCAGGTCCACCATGATGCCCAGCATCACCAGGAAGATCAGGATGGAGATGTCGATGGCATTGATCATGCCCACGCCCTCACCGGCGCCGACAAAATTCACCACCATCTGCCAGGGCTGGAAATTCGCCAGCAGCAGAGCGCCGGCCAGGCAGCCCAGGAACAGGGAAGAATACACTTCCTTACTGATCAGGGCCAGGGCAATGGCCACGACCGGGGGGAACAGGGCCCATCCGGTAGCGATGAAGCCGCTGCCATCGTTGGTGACCTTCGCGATGACCAGAGCGATCACAACGATCGCCAGCGCAATAAAATACGCTATTTTGGTACCTTTCTTTTCCATTAGGGTGATTTACCTCCTCAAATTTGGTTCTTTTATGTTACCGTTTTTGGGCCGGATTGTCAAGATTTCAGTAACGGGATTCTGAATGGGAATTTGAACAAATTATGAACTTGCAATTTGTTCGTTCCGTCAAATATTCCAACGCTTCTCACTATCTTTATGCAAAAAGCGCCGTTTTTTATAAGAACTATATAAAAAACGTGTTAATTTTTCAAAGTTTCTTAACGCGTTCTTAGCGGTAAAAATCCCGTTTTTGCGAGGAGCGGCTCCCTTCTCCGGCCTGAAATATGAACCAAATTTCGTTTATATCCTCATTTTGGCAGTCACGCCGCGCCCAGAGGCGCGTTCCCGCCAAAAGCGCATAAGCATACAAAAAACGGGCAGGAAGCGCACAGCGCTCCCTGCCCGCAAGGGTCAGGCTTCAGAAGTTGAACACCACGCCCACCACGGCGGAGGCCAGGATGAACACGATGGGGTGCAGGCCCTTGGTGGGCTTGACCCATCGGGTCAGCACCAGGATCACCGCCGCCAGGGCCAGGGCCTTCCAGTTGACGATGGCCAGGCCCGCTGCCCCGGTGTTCAGCAAGGTGATGGCCACCACGGACAGGCCCGCCGCAGCCACCATGGCCGTGGATGCCGGGCGCAGACCGTAAAACGCCGCCTCCACATAGCGGTTGTGGCGGAAGGCCTTCAGAAAGGCCGCGATGATCAGAATCACGATGACGGACGGCGTCACCAGGCCCAGGGTGGAAATAATGGCCCCGGGAATGCCGCAGGTGACAAAGCCCACATAGGTGGCCATGTTCACGCCGATGGGGCCAGGGGTGGACTCGCTGACCGCCAGCATATCCGCCAGCTGGGGCCGGGTGAACCAGCCGGTGCGGTCCGCCATATCGTACAGAAACGGCAGAGTGGCCAGGCCGCCGCCTACGGCGAACAGGCCGGTTTTGAAAAATTCGTAAAACAGCTGCAGATAGATCATGACCGCTTCGCCCCCAGATTCTTGATCAGCAGCCCCGCCACGGCTGCCGCCAACACATAGATAATGGGCGAGAGCTTGGTGAACACCGACAGCGCCAGGATCACCAGGAAGATCACCAGGCCCCACACGTCCTTCACCGCGCCCTTCCACAGCTTCAGCACGGCGTTGAAAATCAGCACGCACACGCATACCCGGATCCCGGCAAAGGCGTGCTGCACCCAGGCCAGATGGGAAAACGCGTCGATGACCCCGGCCAGGGCCGCAATGATGATAAGAGACGGGAACACCACGCCCAGGGTGGCCACGATGCCGCCGATGATGCCCCGGCGCTTCTGGCCGATAAACGTGGCGGTGTTCACGGCGATGACGCCGGGGGTACACTGGCCGATGGCAAAGTAATCGGTCAGCTCCTCATCGGTGGCCCAGCCCTTGTTCTCCACCACCTCCCGCTGCAGGATCGGCAGCATGGCATAGCCGCCGCCGAAGGTCATGACTCCCACCTTGGCGAAGGTCAGAAACAGAGAAAGCAATTCCTTCAACAAACACACCTCCTGGGATAAGCGAACAGCCGCCATTTTCCGGGAAAGACGGCTCCCGGCGATACTATACCCCTTTCCCCGGCGGCTGTCAATCGCCGGGGCATAAAACTTCATGCACTGTGCGGCGCACCGCGAAAACAGGCAAAATCTTCTGTGCATGAAGTTTTGTGCATCATTCCCGGTTGCCCCGAAGGGGCGAGGGAATGGCACATTCTATTTTTTGCTATGCTTTTGCATAGCAAAATTGCGTTATAAACGCTCTTACTTCCGCTTACGGCTCCCGGACGGTTTTCCCATAGTCGCACAGGACCCGCAGGGTACAGCCGGCGCAGTCGGGCCGCCGGGCCACGCACACCGCCCGGCCATGGAGCACCATCCGGTGGCAGAAATTGCTGGACTCCTCCGGCGGGATGCAGGCCCGCAGCTGCTGCTCCACCTTCAGGGGGTCCTTGGACCCGTCCGTCAGCCCCAGCAGGCCGGTGATCCGGATGCAGTGGGTGTCGCAGACGTAGCCCGCCTGGCCGTACACGTCCCCCAGGATCAGGTTGGCGGTCTTGCGGCCCACGCCGGGCAGCCGCAGCAGGTCCTCCATATTGTCCGGCACCCGGCCGCCGAAATCCGACAGCAGCATCTGCGCCGAGGCCACGATATCCCGGGCCTTGGCCCGCCAGAAGCCGCAGGAGCGGACGTATTCCCCCACCTCCTCCGGGCTGGCGGCGGCAAAGGCCTCCAGGGTGGGAAACCGGGCAAACAGCGCCGGGGTCACCTGGTTCACCCGGGCGTCGGTGCACTGGGCCGCCAGGCGCACGGAAAACAGCAGCTCATAGTCCTTCCCATAGTCCAGGGAACACGCCGCGTCGGGGTACAGCTCCTTCAGCCGCCGGATGATGGCGGCCACCTCCTGGGGAGATTTCATAACAGATCACCTCGCCTTCATTGTACCAGACTGCCGGGAAAAATGCAAATCGGGGGGTGCAAAGGACGGCAGGATGTGGTATAATAGCTGTGATTTTCCCGGAAGGAGGTGCCGCCATGCGGCCATTGGCAGACGAAATACGGCCCCAGACCCTGGATCAGGTGGCGGGGCAGAAGCACCTGTTGGGCCCCGGCGCCCTGCTGCGGCGGCTCATCGAGGGCGGGACCTCCGCCAACATGATCTTCTATGGCCCCTCCGGCACCGGCAAGACCACCATCGCCTCCATCATCGCCAAGCGCACGGAGAAGGCCCTGTATCACCTGAACGCCACCACGGCATCCCTGCAGGACGTGAAGGCCATCATCGCGGACGTGGACACCATGCTGGCCCCCAACGGGGTGCTGCTGTACCTGGACGAGATCCAGTATTTCAACAAGAAGCAGCAGCAGAGCCTGCTGGAGTTCATGGAAAACGGCAAGATCACCCTCATCGCCTCCACCACGGAGAATCCCTATTTCTATGTGTACAACGCCCTGCTGTCCCGCAGCACGGTGTTTGAGTTCAAGGCCCTGACGGCGGAGGAAACGCTGCCCGCCGTGGAGCGGGCCTTGGACATTGTCCGCAGCCGCAGTCCCCTGCCCCTGACCTGGGAGCCGGAGGTGCCGGGCCTCATTGCCGCTGGGTGCGGCGGCGACGTGCGCAAGGCCGTCAACGCCGTGGAGCTGCTGGACCAGGCCGCCCGGCCTGTGGACGGCGGCCTGCGCATCACGGCGGCGGACGCCGCCCAGGCCTCCCAGCGCAGCGCCATGCGCTATGACCGGGAGGGGGACGAGCATTACGACCTGCTGTCCGCCCTGCAGAAGTCCGTCCGGGGCTCCGATCCCGACGCGGCGGTGTACTACCTGGGCCGCCTGCTGGAGGCCGGGGACTTGCTGTCCCCCTGCCGGCGGCTGCTGGTCATGGCCGCCGAGGACGTGGGGCTGGCCTATCCCCAGGCCATGGCCGTTACCAAGGCCTGCGTGGACGCCGCCCGGGAGTTGGGCCTGCCGGAGGCCAGACTGCCTCTGGCAGAGGCGGCCATTCTGCTGGCCACGGCTCCCAAGTCCAACTCCGCCCACAACGCCATCATCGCCGCCATGGACGACATCCGCCGGGGCAGGGTGGGCCAGGTGCCCCGGCACCTGCAGAACGTCCACGCCGACAGCACCGGCAGCGGCAAGGCCCCGGCCTACAAATACCCCCACGATTACCCCCACCACTATGTGGCCCAGCGGTACCTGCCGGAGGCCCTGGGGGACGTGACCTATTACGAATACGGCGACAACAAGACCGAGCAGGCCGCCCGGCGGTACTGGGAGGATATCAAGAAAAATTGACCGGAAAGGCGGGCGATCCCATGGACCTGAAGCTCCACGATGTGGTCGAGCTGAAAAAGGAACACCCCTGCGGCAGCCGCCGGTGGGAGGTGCTGCGGGTGGGGATGGACATCCGCCTGCGGTGCACCGGCTGCGGCCACGAGGTGCTGGCCCCCCGGCGCAAGGTGGAAAAAAGCATCAAGCGTGTGATTCCAAAGGAGGAAACCCCATGAAAAAGCAAAACTGGACCCGTTATGTGGCCATGGGCGTGGCCCTGCTGATGGCCATCGTTATGCTCCTGGGCCTGATCCTGCCGTATGTCGGCCTGTAAGGGGGCTGCGGCATGAAGCACTGCATTCTGGCCCGGTTCCGGGCTGACGCCGGGGACTGGCGGGCGTATCTGCCGGAGATTCGGGAGATTTTCTCCGCGGCCGGGGACATTCCCGGCGTCCGGGGCGCGGAGGTATTCCATAACTGCGTGGACCGGGAGAACCGGTATCACGTGCTGATCCGGCTGGACATGGACCCGGCGGCCCTGGCGGCCTATGACGTGTCCCCTATGCACCACCGGTGGAAGGACCGCTTCGGCCCCCTGCTGGAAAAGAAGGCCATTTTCGATTTTGAGGAATAACCGCACCAGTGAAAAACTCAGGGACCCCGCCATTTGGCGGGGTCCCTGAGTTTCGCCCAGGTACACGCCCCGGGCGAAAATGATCTCACTTGATTTGCCGCCTGCGGGCGGCAAACTCTGCGAGGCTTCTATAGCCTGTCAGTCTTTCTTGGGGTGATAGGTGGGCACCATGTCCGCCACACAGCGGCGGATGTCCGGGCTGTTGTGCCGGCAGGTCTGCTCCAGGGCCGCCAGCTGGCGGCAGAAGGCCTCGTCGTCCATGTCGATAGGGCGTCCCACATGGATGAGCCGGTTGGCGGTATCCTGCAGGCCCTCCTCGTCCATCAGCAGCTCCTCATACAGCTTCTCCCCCGGCCGCAGACCGGTGTAGATAATGGGGATGTCCACATCCGGCTCGAAGCCGGACAGGCGGATCAGCTGCCGGGCCATGTCGTCGATCTTCACCGGCTGGCCCATATCCAGCACGAAGATCTCCCCGCCCTTGGCATAGTATCCCGCCTGCAGCACCAGGGACACCGCCTCGGGGATGGTCATGAAGAACCGGGTGATCTCCGGATGGGTCACGGTCACCGGCCCGCCGCAGGCGATCTGCCGCTCAAACAGCGGCACCACGCTGCCGTTGCTTCCCAGGACGTTGCCGAACCGCACCGCCACGAACTCCGTGTCGCTGCGCCGGTCCATCATCTGCACCACCATCTCGCACAGGCGCTTGGAGGCCCCCATGATGTTGGTGGGGTTCACGGCCTTGTCCGTGGAGATCAGCACGAAGCGCTTCACCCCGTGGGCCGCGGCGGACTGGGCCATGTTGTATGTACCGAATACGTTGTTCTTGATGGCCTCGTTGGGGCTGTCCTCCATCAGCGGCACATGCTTGTGGGCCGCCGCGTGGAAGATCAGGTCCGGCTGATAGGTGTCCAGCAGATCGTCCACCCGCCCCCGGTCCCGGACGGAACCGATGCACACGTCCAGCGTCAGCTCCGGGTGCTCCCGGCGCAGCTCCATCTGGATGTCGTAGGCGTTGTTCTCGTAGATGTCGAAGATCACCAGCCGCCGGGGCTTGTGCCGGGCGATCTGGCGGCACAGCTCGCTGCCGATGGACCCGCCGCCGCCGGTGATCAGCACCGTTTTGTCGTTGATATAGCCGCAGATCTCCCCCAGGTTCACCCGGATGGGGTCCCGGCCCAGCAGGTCCTGCAGCTCCACCCGGCGGAGCTTGCTGATGGTGACCTCGCCGTTGACCAGCTGATAGATGCCCGGCACCACCTGGATCTGGCACCCGGTTTTGCTGCATATGTTCAGAATTTCCTGCCGCCCGGCCCCCTGCAGGGACGGGATGGCGAAGATGATCTTGCGGATGTCGTACCGTTTCACGGCCTGGGGAATGTCCCGGCGGCCGCCCACAATGCGCACGCCCTCCAGAATGCGGCCGTGCTTGGCAGGGTTGTCGTCGATGAGACAGGCCACCCGGCTGTTGAGATGACTGCTGACGGCGTATTCCCGGATCAGCTGCCGCCCGGCCTGGCCTGCGCCGATGATCATGACGTTTTCGGTGCCCTTCTGGCTGCCGGGCACCCGGTTGCGCAGATACCGCACGCCCCGATAGAAAAACCGGATACCGGCGGTGATAAAGAAGCTGCACAGCAGGCCCCATACATAGTACGACCGGGGCATCACAATGTGGAACAGCTTCACGCATCCGAAGCTCAGCCCGCCCAGGATGACATAGGCCAGGATGATCCGCATCAGCGCGTCCACGCTGACAAACCGCCAGATGCTGTTATAGAGGTTGCATAACCAGAACACCGCCAGGCAGATCAGTACCCACCACCAGATGGTGCTCAGATATCCCTGCAGAAACTCCGGCGGAATATCCATGAAGTGAAAGTCGAACCGGGCCCACAGGGCCAGCAGATACGACCCCAGGATCCCCAGAATATCCGCCAGCATGATGATGAACACCCGCGACAGCCATTTGCGGTCCATTTTTCCGATGTACAAGCCCACGCCGGCGTCCCCTCCCAAAGGCGGAATCCGTTCTTCTCCGCCTTTACTTTCTTACGTGCTAATATAGCATAAAAACCCGAAAAAATCAAGTCGAAAAAACGCTGTTTCGATAACGATAATCATTGGTAACGTTTTCGGTTTTTCGTTCAGCTTATGACTGGCAGTTTTCGATTTTATGTCATGACAGATGCGTTGTCGCCGTAAAATTGCCAAAAAATAGAGGCGGACAGCGTCGTCCGCCCTGGCGAAGCAGTAATTCTCTTGTCACCCAACCGCTGGGGCGGACGACTCTTGTCCGCCCCAGCGGAGCGTCCCCTACAGCAGACTCCCAACCTCCAGCACCACCACGGCCACGGCCTCCCGTGCCCAATAGCCCGGACCCAGGGGCCACCAGCTGGCGCAGCCCAGGGACTCCGCCTCCAGGCCGCAGCGCCTGGCCCATACCGAGGCCCGCAGCTGGTGAAAATTATCCGACGCGATGGCCACCCGGGGGTTAAGCCCCTGCTGCCGGATGATCTCCGCCGTGAAACGCAGATTCTCCTCCGTGGACCGGGACCGGTCCTCCAGCAGGATGCGGTCCGGGTCAATGCCACGGGCCGCCAGGGTGTTGCGGATGCAGGCCGCCTCGGAGATGGGCTCGTTGTCGTTCTGCCCGCCGGAGGCCACGCACCGGCTTTCCGGATGGGCGGTCAGATAGTCATACGCCGCGTCGATGCGGTCCCGGAGCATCACCGTGGGCTCGCCGCTGGCGGACACCTGGCACCCCAGCACCACCACGGTGCAGTCCTCCGGCCCGGGCCGGTTCCCTGCCTGGACGGCCATCATCACCAGCACCGCCGCCAGCAGGGCCAGTCCCGCCCCCAGCAAGGCCCCGCCGGTGCGCCGCAGCCACCGGGGAAGCCGCCGGAACCACCGGGGCCGCAGGAGCATAGCCGCCGCCAGGGCCAGCAGCGCCGCCGGATACACCATGCCGATGTGCAGGATGCCCATGACCAGCGGGGCCATGAAATATGCCGCCAGAGCCAGGCACACAGCCGCCCCGGCATAACGCACCGCCTTCATGTCAGTTCTCCGCGATGTGGTTGGCGATGCGCTGCATGATCAGGTCCAGGGCCACCAGGTTGTGGCCCCCCTCCAGCACCACGATGTCGGCATACTTCCGGGTGGGCTCCACGAACTGCTCGTGCATGGGCTTCACCGTGGTCAGATACTGGGTCACCACCGACTGCATGGAGCGCCCCCGCTCCTCCACGTCCCGCAGGGCCCGGCGGAGAATGCGCACATCGGCGTCGGTCTCCACGAAGATCTTGATATCCAGCAGGTCCCGCAGCTCTTTATTCTGGAAGATCAGGATGCCCTCCACGATGATCACCTTGGCGGGCCTGATCTCCACGGTCTGGTCGGTGCGGTTGTGCAGCGCGTAGTCATACACGGGGCAGTAGATGGTCTGGCCCGCCTTCAGCTTTTTCAGGTCCTGGATCATCAGGTCCGTGTCGAAGGCGTCCGGGTGGTCGTAATTCTGCTTGCAGCGCTCCTCGAAGGAGCAGTCCTGCCGCTTATAGTAGTTGTCGTGGTGCACCACGGCGATATCGTCGCCGAACCGGGACACCAGGTGCTCCGTGAGGGTGGTTTTGCCGCTGCCGGTGCCCTCGGCGATGCCGATGAAGATGGTGTTCATATCTCTGCCTCCCGCATAAGCGTATATTCTGCATACATTATAAAAAACTTCCCGGCATATTGCAAGGGAACTTGTAAAAAAAGCATGAACTTCCAAGGATTTCAGTTGACGCGGCCCGGGAAAATGAGTATGATAATAGGGTATAATTTTCGCCCACTTTCGGTGTTTTCCAATGGAGGATATAGATCATGAAGCTCATCAAGTGTCCCAAATGCGGAGAAATGTACTCCGACAGCTATAGAACCTGCCCCTTCTGCCAGGAGGACGAGGCCCTGAAGGGCCGGAGCGCCGCGCCCCGCCGCAAGGTCACCCGCCGCCGCCGTGCCCCCAGCATCCTGGGCCCGGCCATGGTGCTGGTGGTGGTGCTGGCTGCGGTGCTGGTGGGCGTGCTGCTGTTCGGCGGCAAGGGCAATGCCGAAAAGCCCGATGATCCCGCCGTGGTGGAGCCGGATCCCGCTCCCGCAACGCCCCTGACCCTGGACCAGACCACCCTGAACCTGAACCAGGCGGAAACCGCCACCCTCACCGTCACCGGCGCAGAGGACGTCCTCTGGACCAGCAGCGACACCAACGTGGCCACCGTGGACGACACCGGCCTGGTCACCGCCGGAATCCCCGGCACCGCCACCATCACCGTCACTACCGCCGACGGCTCCCAGTCCGCCGCCTGCACCGTCAACGTGGCCACTCCCCTGCCGGAGCCGCCTAAGGAGGAGCTGGGCCTGCGCTCCATCTATCAGGACAAGGGCGAGACCATCAACGAGTTCTCCGCCAAGGTCGGCTCCACCGTCCAGATGCGCGTGGACGGCACGGAGCAGACCGTCACCTGGACCATTGAGGACACCAAGATCGCCACCGTGGACGCCAACGGGCTGGTCACAGCCGTCTCTAAGGGTAAGACCATCCTGAAGGCCACCGTAGGCGACCAGAGCGTCAGCTGCTTTGTCATCGTCAACTGAATCACCGCCTCTCCCCCGCCCCGCAGACTACTTCTGCGGGGCGGTTTTCTTGTTCCCCCAAAGCCCCGTAGAGCTTGCCGCCAGCGGGCGGCAAATACCCTTTTGGAACAAGCTGAAGCGCCCCATGCGGCAAAGCCGCATGGGGCGCTTGTGACAGCTACGGGGATAATTACTCAGCCTTCTCGGCGGCAGCCTTTTCAGCAGCAGCCTTGGCGGCAGCAGCCTTCTTCTCGGCGGCAGCCTTCTGCGCGGCCTTGAACTTCTCCTTCTCCTCGGGAGTGGGGATGGGCTCAATGGCGTTGCGGGGGCAGGCCTTGGCGCACATGGTGCAGCCCTTGCACTTGGCATAGTCGATGACGGCCACGTTGTTGACCACGTGGATGGCGTCGAACTTACAGGTGCGCTGGCACAGGCCGCAGCCGATGCAGGAGTTGGCGCAGACCTTTGTGACGGCGGGGCCCTTGTCCTTGTTGGAGCAGTTGACGAACACCTTCTTGGAGTAGGGGACCTCCACGATCAGCTTCCGGGGGCAGGCCTCGCGGCAGGCGCCGCAGTTGGTGCACTTTTCCTTGTCCACCACGGCCGCGCCGTTTTCACCCACATGGATGGCGTCGAACTTACAGGCGGCCACGCAGGAGCCGAAGCCCAGGCAGCCGTACTTGCAGGCCAGAGCGTCGCCGGCCAGGACCTTAGTGGCGGCCAGACAGTCGTTGACGCCGCGATACTCGAAGTTCTTCACCGCATTGACGCCGCCGTTGCACAGCACGTGAGCCACCATCTTTTCGCCGGTGGGAGCCTCCATGCCCATGATGGCAGCGATCTTGGCAGCGCCCTCGGCCCCGGCAGGGGCGCAGGCGTTGATGGGAGCCTTACCGGCCAGGATGGCCTCAGCGCAGCCGCCGCAGCCGGGATAACCGCAGCCGCCGCAGTTGGCGCCGGCCAGACAGGCCTGAATCTCGGGCAGGCGGGGATCCACCTCCACCTCAAAGACCTTGGCGGCCACCGCCAGGATCAGGCCGAACACAATGGCAAGGGCGCCAAGGACCACAACGGCCCAAATGACAGTAGTAAAATCCATAATTTTTCCTCCTTACCAGACCTTCAGGCCGCTGAAGCCCATGAAGGCCAGAGCCATCAGGCCGGCGGTGACCAGCGCGATGGGGAAGCCCTCAAAGGACTTGGGGATGTCGCTGGAGACCTCCAGCTGCTCGCGGACGGCGGCAAACAGGAAGATGGCCAGCAGGAAGCCCAGACCGCCGGTGATGCCGTAAACCACGGAGCTGATGAAATTGTAGTCGTTCTGCACGTTCAGCAGGGCCACGCCCAGCACGGCGCAGTTGGTAGTGATCAGGGGCAGGTACACGCCCAGGGCGGTGTACAGGGTGGGGATGTTCTTCTTCAGGAACATTTCCACAAACTGCACCAGACCGGCGATGACCAGGATGAAGGCCACGGTCTGCATGAACTCCAGGTGCAGCGGCACCAGAATCAGGTTCACCAGATAGCAGAAAGCGGAGGCCAGACCCATAACGAAGGTCACGGCGGCGCCCATGCCCACGGCGGTGTCGATCTTCTTGGACACGCCCAGGAAGGGGCAGATGCCCAGGAACTGGGAGAAAATAAAGTTATTGGTCAGGATAGCGCCAAGAGAAATGGCGAGCAGAGTCGTAACAGACATAGCTTACTTGGCCTCCTTTTTCTTTTCGCTCTTGGCCAGGGCCCACTGCATCAGGGCGATCAGGGCGCCCAGGGTCAGGAAGCCGCCGACAGGCAGAGTCAGCAGCTTGATGCCGAACTCCTCGGGGAAGATGGTGATGCCGGGGGCGCTGCCCAGTCCGCCGCCGCCCAACAGGCCGCCGCCGAACTTGCCGGAGCCCAGCAGCTCACGGACCACGCACATGACGATCAGGACCAGCGTATAGCCGACGCCCTGGCAGATGCCGTCCACGGCGGAAGCGCCGATGCCGTTCTTGGAGGCGAAGCCCTCGGCGCGGCCCAGGATGATGCAGTTCACCACGATCAGGGGGATGAACACACCCAGGGAGTTGGACAGGGCGGGAACGAAGGCCTTCAGCAGCAGGTCCACGCAGGTAACGAAGCCGGCGATGACCACGATGAAGCAGGCGATACGGACCTCATTGGGGATGATCTTGCGCAGCAGCGCGATGAAAATGTTGGAAAGGGTCAGAATGATCAGAACGGACACGCCCATGCCCAGGCCGTTGAAGAACGACGTGGTGATGGCCATGGTGGAGCACATACCCAGCAGCTGCACCAGCACGGGGTTCTGGGTGATCAGGCCCTCCTTGAATTGCTTGCCAAAGTTCATATTGCAGCTCCTCCTTTCTTAGCCCAGAGCTTCCACGGCAGCCAGGGCGGCGTTAGCGCCCATGGTGATGCCCTTGGTGGAAACGGTGGCGCCGGAGATGGCAGTGATGTTGCTGCCCACCGTCAGGGTGCCGGCGCCGGACATACCGACGAACTGATCCAGCACGGGAGTTCCGGCGGCATTGGGCTTGTTCTCGACCACCTTGGTGCCGATGCCGGAGGTCTCGGAGCTGTTGACCACGGAGATGCCGGTGATGGCGCCGTTGGCGTCGATGCCCACCATCATGGTGATGGTGCCCTGGGAGCCGGAAGCGGCAACCTTGGCCACATAGCCGGCCTCTGCGCCGCCGTTGGTGACGCCGTACAGCTCGCTGACGGTGCCGCCCTGTGCCTTGGCGGCGTCAATCGCAGCCTGGGGAATTTCCAGCTTGTCGGTGAACTCGCTGCCCTCGGGGACAACGGCGCTCATGGCCACCCGGGTCTTTTCCGCTTCGATGGCGGCGATCTTGTCCTTGGTGACGCCGTTGACCAGGCCCAGCAGGAGGGCCACCACCAGGGAGATAACAGTCAGGGTGCCGGCGACCTTCAGAATAAACTTACCGGAGATCTTCATTTTGCAGCCGCCTCCTTCTTTTCTTTCTTGGGAGCACCGTAGATGGTGGGCCGGATGTACTTATCCAGCAGCCAGGTGGTGCAGTTCATGATCAGGATGGAATAGCAGACGCCCTCGGGATAGGAGCCGAAGCGGCGGATGAAGCAGGTCAGCAGGCCGCAGCCGATGCCGAAGATGATCTGGCCGGGCTTGGTAACGGGAGAGGTGGCATAGTCGGTGGCCATGAAGATGGCACCCAGCATCAGGCCGCCGCCGAAGACGTTATAGAGCATGTAGTCCACGGCGGAGATACCGGCGGGGGCGGAGATCAGGCACAGGACGGCCACGGTGGCGATGAAGGCCACGGGGGTGTGCCAGGAGATGACCTTGCGGATCACCAGGTACACGCCGCCCAGCAGCAGCATCAGCGCGGAAACCTCGCCCAGGGAGCCGCCGATGCGGCCCAGGAACATATCCACCACGGAGTAGTTGCTGGTCAGGGAGGCCAGGTCGCCGCCCTTCATGATGGCCAGGGGGGTGGAGGAGGTAACGGCGTCAGCGTTGGAGCCGAAGATGGACAGCTTGCTCATGGGCACGGCCCAGGTGGTCATGGCGGTGGCATAGCTGGCCAGCAGAACGGCACGGCCCACCAGAGCGGGGTTCATGAAGTTGCAGCCGATGCCGCCGAACAGCTGCTTGACCACCACGATGGCGAAGAACGCACCGATGATAATCATCCAATAGGGCAGCGTGGGGGGGCACACAAAGGCCAGCAGCATACCGGTGACCACGGCGGACAGGTCGCCGATGGACTGGGGCTTCTTCAGGAGCTTGCGATAGCCCCACTCCCAGAACACGCAGGCGGCCACGGACACCAGGGTCAGGGCCAGGGCCCGGAAGCCAAAGACGAACACGCTCATGATCAGAGCGGGGATCATGGCAATGATCACGTCCATCATGATGGTCCGGGTGCTCTCGTTGGACCGGATGTGGGGGGAGGAGGACGCGATCAGCTTCAAATTCTTGTAATCGGTCATGGTTTACGCCTCCTTCTTTTCGGCGGCGGCCTTCTCGGCCTCTGCCTTGGCCTTGGCGGCCATTCTTGCGTTGTTGACTTTCTGCTTGCCCATGCGGAAGGCGTGGGTCAGGGGCAGACGGGCGGGGCAGGTATAGGCGCAGGCGCCGCACTCGATGCAGTCCATGCCGTGGAGGGTGTTCTGCCAGGTGTCCACGTCGCCCTTTATCAGGTACTTATACATGAACACGGGCTCCAGCCGCATGGGACACACGCCCACGCACTTGCCGCAGCGGATGCACTGGGGATTCTCCTCGTACTGCTCCTCGTCACCGGCGAAGGCCAGCATGGCGCCGGTGCCCTTGCCCACGGTGACGTCCAGGTTATACTGGGCAAGACCCATCATGGGGCCGCCCATGATCAGCTTATAGGTCTCGTCCTTCAGGCCGCCGCAGGCGTCGAACAGGGCGGTGATGGGGGTGCCGATGGGGCACTCGAGGTTCTTGGGGTCGATGACGCCGGAGCCGGACACGGTGACCACCTTGCTGACAACGGGCATACCGGTGTAGACGGCCTTATAGATGGCGCAGGTGGTGTTCAGGTTGAAGATGCAACAGCCTGCGTCGGCAGGCAGCTTGCCGGAGGGAACCTGACGGCCGGAGATGGCCTGGCACAGCTGCTTTTCAGCGCCCTGGGGGTAACGGGTGTGCAGCACCTCCACCACCACGGGGGCCTTCAGCTCGTCGATGGTCTTGTTCAGCACGTCGGCCGCGTTCTGCTTGTTGGCCTCCACGCCGATGTACACATGCTCCACACCGAAGCACTTGGCCAGCAGGGTGGCGCCCTTGATGACCTGCTCGGGCCGCTCCAGCATGGTGCGGTGGTCGCCGGTGATGTAGGGCTCGCACTCGGCGGCGTTGATGATGACATAGTCCACCTTGCCGAGGCCGGAGCTGATCTTCACGTGGGTGGGGAAGGTTGCGCCGCCCTGGCCCACGATACCGGCGTTCTTGACGATCTCCACCAGCTGCTCGGGAGTCAGGCTGTCAGGGTCGTCCACGGGATGAATGTCCGGACACACGGTGTTCTGGAAGTCGTTCTCGATGACCACGGACATCATGGTCCCGCCCATGGAGAAGGGACGGGGCTCCACTGCCTTCACCGTGCCGGACACGCTGGCATGGATGGGAGCGGACACGAAACCGCCGGGTTCACCGATCTTCTGACCGATGGTCACCTTGTCGCCCACCGCAACGATGGGCTTGCAGGGTGCACCGATGTGCATAGACATGGGAATGACCACCTCAGCCGGGGCTGCCAGCTGTTCGATGGCCTTTTCATTGGTTGCGGCCTTCATATCATTGGGATGAACGCCGCCAAAGAAAGCTTGTGCCATTGTCTTCACCTCATCTTACTACTGGGTGGCCCTATGCCACCACATACTGCCCTAAATTCTACACCAGATTTGGCTTCTTGTCCACCCCCTGTATTCCGGTTTTCTGCAAAAATTATAGGTTTTTGTCTTATTCTTAGCTTTTCGGAGGGAATCCGGCGGAATCTTTATCCAAAAATACCCGAAATTTCTCGTTCTTGTGTTTGGGGGCGGCATATGGTATACTATGCGCAGAAAAGCGGACATATGGCCGCCTGCGGGGCGGCGTGTCACAAGAAAGGAAGTGCTTTCATGCCCGATCGCATTCAGATTAAAGAAGAAGCCAAGCAGGTGCTGCGGGGGGCCCGGGTGAACCCCTACCTGGTGTCGCTGATCGTTGTGGGGGTTCTGGGCCTGCTGGGCGGGCTGGACTCCTATGTGGGCGCGTCCAGAACCGTGGACCAGGTCGCGGAGCTCTATGGCCAGCAGGCGGCGGCCATGCTGCCCGCCTTCCCGGAGTTCCCCGTGCTGCTGATGGCCTTTGTGGCGGCGGTGAACTGGCTGGCCCAGGCAATTCTCAGCGCCGGCTGGTCCATCTATCACCTGGGCGTGCGCCAGGGCAAGGAAATGCCCTTCTCCTGCCTGCTGGACGGGATCAGCTTCCTGGGGAAGCTGATCCTGCTGAACATCGTTATGAGCATCTTCGTGTTCCTGTGGTCCCTGCTGTTCTATATCCCCGGCCTCATCGCCCAGTACCGGTACCGCTTCGCGGTGTATAACCTGTGTGAAAATCCCGACATCGGCATCATGGAGGCCATCAGCATGAGCAAGGCCCAGACGGCGGGCTTCAAGTGGACGCTGTTTGTGCTGGACCTGTCCTTCATCGGGTGGATCCTGCTGTCCGGCCTGACCCTGGGCATTCTGAACATCTGGCTGTTCCCCTACCGGGAGCAGGCCAACGTGGGCTATTTCCAGGAGATCAAGCGGGTGAAGGGCATCGGCTTCCAGTCCGGCCCCGATAACGGCGGCGACGATCCCTTCCGGCCCATCGACCCCTTCGGCCCCAACGAATAAGCAAAAAAAATCCTGCGGCAGAGCCGCAGGATTTTTTTGCTTACTTGTAGTAATCCGTTTCGTCGGTGAGGGCCATGGGCAGGCCGTTGTGATACACCGGCAGGGTCTGGAACTTGAAGCGGCTGGTGCGGTGCTTCCGGTCGATCTGCTCCCGGATGGCGGGGTCGCACACCCCCCGGCGGACATACTCGTTGACGGCGTGATAGGTGAAGCCCAGGTTGTCCTCGTCGGTGAGGCCGGTGAGGCCGTCGGAGGGGGCCTTCACCAGGAACTTCTCCGGCAGGCCCAGCACCCGGCCCAGGGCGATGACCTCCTCGGTGGTGTACATGCCCAGCGGGGAGAAGGCCCCGGCGGAGTCACCGTAAATGGTGCAGTAGCCCACCCAGTCCTCGGAGAGGTTGCTGGTGTTGATGACAATGCCGGCGGGCAGCGTCTGGGCCACGGCATACAGGGTGGCCATGCGGACGCGGGAGGGCAGATTCACGGCGGTCTGGCGGCTGGGAGTCAGGCCCGCCTTCTCCATCTCCCGCAGAACGCCCTGAACAGCGTCGTGGATGTTGATGGTGCAGTGGGGGATCTGCAAGTGCTCCACCAGGGCCTGGGAATAGTCGATGTCCGGCTGGACGCCGTTGGGCATCAGCACGCCGTATACGTTCTCCCGGCCATAGGCGGCCACAGCCAGCGCCGCCACGGTGCTGCTGTCCTTGCCGCCGGAAATGCCGATGACGGCGGTCTTGCCGCCGCACTGGGTCATCTGCTGGTCCATCCACTCCAACAGGCCCGCCAGCTGCTTCTGGGGATTAAATTCCATAGGAATGCGCCTCCTGTCTTTCAATTGGTGTTATTTTACCCCCCGGGGGTCCCGATGGCAAGCATTTTTTCGCTGATGGCGGCCCCGCCGGGGAAATTTTGATTTCCCGACAGGGTGCGGCCTTTTTTGCCCCCTCCGGCGGATAAAATGGGGGAAAGGAGGTCGAACGCCATGAAATTGCAGCGAAAAGGTGAGTTTCTATCCACCCGGGTCCAGTACATCCCCCTGGGCCGCATCCGGCCCAACCCCCAGCAGCCCCGCCGCAGCTTCGATGAGGAGGGCCTGGCGGAGCTGGCGGCCAGCATCCGCTCCTGCGGCATTCTGCAGCCCCTGACCGTCCGCCGGGCCGGGGAGGGCTATGAGCTGGTGGCCGGGGAGCGGCGGCTGCGGGCCGCCCGGATCGCCGGACTGCGGGAGGTGCCATGCCTGGTGGCCCAGGTAGGGGAGGAGGACTCCGCCCTGCTGGCCCTGATGGAGAATCTCCAGCGCCGGGACCTGGACTGCTGGGAGGAGGCGCAGGCCATCGCCCGGCTGATTTCCCGGTATGGGCTCAGCCAGGAGGAGGCCGCCCGGCGGCTGGGCCGGGCCCAGCCCACCGTGGCCAACAAGCTGCGCCTGCTGCGTCTGCCGGAGGACGTGCGGGCCCTGCTGCGGGAAAACGGCCTGACGGAGCGCCACGCCCGGGCGCTGCTGCGGCTCCAGGACCCGGAGGTCCAGCGCCGGGCCGCCGGGGACATGGTGCGCCGGGGGATGAACGTGGCCCAGGCGGAGGCCTATGTGGAAAAGCTCCTGCAATCGGCCCAGGTCACCCCGCCCCGGGGCCGGAGCACCTACATCATCAAGGACGTGCGGCTGTTTCTCAACAGCGTGGACCGGGGGCTGCACCTGATGCGGCAGGCCGGGGTGGACGCCGGATGGAATCGCCAGGATACGGACCGGGAGATTCTGCTGACCATCCGCATCCCCAAGCGCGCATCGGGAAAAATCGACAGTGTGTCCGAAAGTTGCTGATTGTTACCGGATTGTAACCTTTTCCCGCCGGGGTTGTAGTATACTGTATAAACTGCGAATTGTTGCAGCTATACAGAAACAAGGAGGGGCATCCATGGAACAGACCAACCAGAAGCCCTTACAGAAGGAAAAGAAGCCCCGGTCCCCGGGCCGCACCGCGGGCCTGATTGCCGGCATCGCCGTGGGCGTGCTGGCGGCGGCGTACATAGCCGTCTGCGCGGCGGCCGCCGCCGGAGGGACCACCCTGCGGGGCACCCAGGTGCTGGGGGTGGACGTGGGCGGCCTTACGGCGCAGCAGGTCCAGGACAAGTGGCAGCGGGAGGGCGACGCCGCCTGCCGCAAGGAGACCATCGACCTGACCCTGGAGGACCAGGTCATCGGCACGGTGAACCTGACGGAGCTGGGGGTATCCGTAACGCCCCAGGAGGCGGCCCAGGCCGCCTGGAACGCGGCCCACGGCGGCAATTTCTTCGTCAACGGCTATCACCTGATCCGCAGCTGGTTCGGGGACACCCAGGCGCAGGTCCAGTGGGACCTGGACGCCGGGCAGCTGTCCCAGCGGGCAGAAAGCCTCAGCCGGGAGCTGAGCCGGGACCCGGTGGACGGGGCGTACCGCATGGAGGAGGGCAAGGGCGACGGCTTCTACGTCACCAAGTCCGCCGACGGCCGCACCATCGACGGGGACAAGCTGGCCCGGGCCCTGCACCAGGCAGTGACCACCCGGTGCATGGACCCCATCCCCTGCGTCAGCACCACCACCCAGGGCAAGCCCCTGGACCTGGCGGCCCTGGAGCAGGAGATCGGCGGCCAGGGAAAGAACGCCTCCTATGACCGGTCCACCGGCCAGGTGGTGGAGGGGCGCATAGGCGTCACCTTCGACGTGGCCGGGGCCGAAAAGCTGGTGGAGGACGCCCAGCCCGGCCAGGAGATCGTCATCCCCGCCCAGATCACCTATCCCACCGTCACCAAGGCGGAGCTGGAGAAGGTGCTGTTCCGGGACGTGCTGGGACAGTACACCTCCTATGTCTCCGGCACCAGCGACCGGATTTTCAACGTCCGCAAGGCCGCCGGAAACATCAGCGGCTCCGTGGTCAACAGCGGCGAGAACTTCAGCTATAACAATGCCGTGGGCCCCACCACCAAGGAGGCCGGATTCAAGATCGGCACCGCCTATGTGGGCGGCAAGGCCGTGCCCTCCTATGGCGGCGGCGTGTGCCAGGTGTCGTCCACCCTGTACTATTCGGCCCTGCTGGCCAACCTGAAGATCGTGTCCCGGGCCTGCCATATGTACGCCCAGGATTATGTCCCCTCCGGGTGCGACGCCACGGTGTTCTGGCCGTATCTGGACTTTGTGCTGCAGAACAACACGGACTATCCCATCAAGATCGTCACCTATTGGTACAACAACAACGTCACGGTGAAGATCTTCGGCACCAAGACCGACAGCAGCTTCGTGAAGATCACCAGCAAAACCGTGTCCACCACCCCCTGGAAAACCATCTATAAGGAGGTGGACAACCTGGCCCCCGGCGTGGAGCGGGTGACCCAGTACCCCATCACTGGGTTCACCGTGCAGACCTGGCGGAATGTGTACGACGGCAACGGAAATCTGATCTCCAGCAGTTTCGAGGCGGAGAGCAATTATGACAGCCGGGACAAGATCGTGGAGGTGGGCAAGCAGGAGCCCCAGCCGGAGCCCAAGCCCGACCCCACACCCACCCCAGAGCCTGAACCCACCCCGGACCCGGAGCCTGAACCCACACCCGATCCCGCCCCGGACCCGGCAGAACCCGGAACGTAAGCATAAAAAATCAGGACCTTTTCAGGGCCCTGATTTTTTATGCTTATCAAAAAGGGCCTTGCCCTTTTTGAGACTCGCCGTCCACCAGGGAGCGGAAAAACGCCTCCCGGGCGGGATGCTGATAGGTGCGGCTGATGGGGACGCAGCCGCCGCTTTCCATGACAAAGGCTCCGTCCCTGATGCACCGGATCCGGGACAGGTTCACCCAATAGCTCTGGTGGCAGCGGATGAAGCCCCGGCTCTCCTCCAGCAGCTGGGCGGGGGTCCGCTGGGTCATGAAGTCTCCCCGGGTGGTGACCACCCGGGTTTTCCGCAGCACCCGCTCGGCATACAGCACCTCCGACACCGGCACCCGGTACGATGCGCCGTCCCGCTCCAGCAGCAGGTCGGCGCGGACGGCGCCCAGGGCGTCCATGGCCCGCCGCAGGGCGGGACCCAGCCGCTGGGCCATCTGGGATTTCAGGATAAAATAAACGTGCTCCACGTCATACACCGACGTGGCATAGTCCAGAAAGCTGCTGACGAAGATCACCTGGCAGCGGGGCAGCTTCTCGTGCAGGCGCTGGGCCAGCTCGATGCCGCTGCTGTCGGGCATACAGATATCCAGCAGGGCGATGTGGGGCCGGTAGCCCCCGCCGGTAACGGCGTCCATCAGCTCCCCGGGGGCGGAAAACGTGCGGATGTCGCAGTCGGCAGCCTCCGGCGTCTCCCGGGCGCAGCGCAGGGTATTCTGCATATGCAGGGTGTCGTCGTCGCAGATGGCAAGACGGAACATCAGGCTTCCTCCGTTTCTCCTTGATTTTCCGGCAGCTGCAGGGCAATGGACACGGTGAACTGTCCGTCCCGGACCTCCTGGGTGCAGGAGCCGTGATACCGCCCGGCCAGGTCTGTCAGAATGTGCAGGCCGATGCCCCGCTCCAGCTGGGGAATGCGGCGCTTCTTCCGGGTGTCATCCGCTGGGGCGGGGTTGGTCTCCGTCACCACCAGATAGTCCTTCCGCAGCCCGGCCTCCAGCCGGATGAACGGCGAGGCCACCTGGCCGCAGGCCTCCACGGCGTTGTCCATCAGGTTGCCGAACAGGATCACCAGGTCCACGTTGGCAATGGGCAGCCTCCGGGGCAGCACCACCGATGCCTCCACCGGGATCCCGGCCTGCCGGGCCTCCCGGATGCGGCTGAACAGGAAGGCGTCCACCAGGGGATTTTCGCACTGGCCCAGCTGGGAGCTGTGCTCCTGCTGGTGCATCAGCTCCCCGGCGTAGGCCGTGGCCTCCTGGCGGCGGCCGCTCTCCAGCAGCAGCTGGATGGTGTGCATATGGTGGGCGATGTCGTGGCGGATGCGGCGGTTGTCCTCGTACTGATCCACCAGGGCGGAATAGTGCTTCAGCTGGTTATCCAGCTGGTCATTCAGCAGGCGGTTGGCGGTCTCCAGCTCCGCCTTCCGGGCGGTCTGCCCGATCAGGCAGAACAACGCCACGTCGGACACGGCAAACAGCAGGCTCAGAACGGACATTCTCGGCCAGTTGACGGCCTCCGGAAACTGGGCATACAGCCGGAACATGGTGATCAGGCAGACGCTCTGCTGCAGAGGAAAAACCGCAAAAATCAGCCACTGGGTCAGGCTCAGCGGCCGGCCGTTCCGGGAGAGGGCCCGGGTGGCCAGGGCCAGAGTTCCGGCATACAGCGACACTGTCAGCAGGGCCAGAGGCTCCGCCGCCGCGGTGTGCCAATAGTCGGCCTCTCCGTTCAGGCCAAACAGCATCGGGAAAACCACCGACAGCATCATCTCCATTATCAGGAGCGTTGCCTCCGGCAGCAGGGCCACAAAGGCCGTCAGGGGAATCGGGCTGCGGTACAGCGTCAGCCCCAGGATCAGAAACAGCAGCGGAACGGAGATCAGCCGCAGCACCGACAGCCGGTTCAGCCCATAGTTGACCCCCAGCGCCACCGCCGGGACCACCACCACGCAGATCAGCATGGTCACCCGGAAGCTGAATCGGGGCGTCAGATTTTTCCACAGAAACGCCGTCCAGACCGCCAGCAGGCAGATGTTATAAATCATGGAAGACGTCGTGCTCATAAACAAATCCCCCTTATTCAACGGGTATACATTGTAGCATATGCCGCATATAATTGCAAGAATTGGAAATTTATGGCAAATAATGTCGAGTTCTGCGCATTTTGCGGCGAGTTATGCAAATTCCATGAAATGGGAGAAATCCTGGGTTATAATGGCATAAAAGCGTGGTATCGCCACGGCACGGGAGGATCACGCCACCAAGAAGAAGGAGAGAACATCCATGACAAGCAAGCTGACCATTCTGTCCATTGACCCCGAGACCGCCGGTGAGGACGTCCGGCGGATGCAGGAAGCCCTCTGCCTGCTGGAGCAGCTGCGGCAGCTGCTGAAAAATATCGGAAGCCACGACCTGGCGGACCTGGCCGTCTGTGCGGCCCAGGAGCTGCAGGAAGCCGTCCGCTGCATCCGGGAGAGTGCCCGGAAATATGAAAACGTTGAGCTGGAGCCGGAGCTTACCCGTCCCGGGGAGGGTTCCGGCGCCGTCTGGCTGGCTGCGGCGGCGGCAAAGCTGCTGGCCCAGGTGCCCACCCATGAGGCCTGGGCCTGCCGGGAGCGGATTGCCATCGACCGGCACATTGCCGGCGGCAAGCGCCGGGTGCGAGAGCTGACGGAGCAGCTGAGCGGCCTTCCCCGTTCGCGGCGCAGAGTCTGATTCCGCAAGCCATTCCCCTTCCCTCATATCCCCGCCCGCTGCCTGCCTTTTTCCGGCAGCCCCGGGCGGGGTCTCTTTTTGCGGCCGCCGGTGCAGAAATCCCGCCGGGATTTGCAAGGTTTCCCTTGCCGGGGGATGGGGAATGTGGTATAATATCTCTAGTTATGCGCCCGTGGCGAAATTGGTATACGCGATGGATTTAGGTGCTGTCACCTCAGTGTAGGATTTTCGCTCCGTCATTCGCCGCGCTCATTCTTTGGTAAAAGCAGGGTCACCCTGTTTTTATAGATGCGAGTCAAGCGCAACGCTCCGTCTCGGCTCCTCGCCGTGTAAAAATCAGAGGACAATAAAATAGCGGCAGAAATTCCTGCCGCTTGTATCTGCGGGCGTGGGGAAACTGGTAGACTCGACGGATTTAGGTGATGTCACCTCAGTGAAGGTTTTGCCGTTCCATTCGTCGCCCGCTCCCCCAAAACTAAATATGCGCCTGTGATGGAATTGGTAGACATGCGAGATTTAGGTGATGTCACCTCAGTGTAGGATTTTGCAAATGGATGAATTTGCAGGAGGATATGCCGATGGGAAAGCTGAGAAAACAAAATAGCAACTTACCCGCATTCCCCAGAATAACACCTGATAAGACCGAAACTTTTGCTGGCAAGTGGACTGCCCGTGTTACTAAGATATTCAATCAGCCTGATGGCTCTATTATTAAAGCGACCAGAAAAATCAACAAAGATGGGAGTATAACCGATAAAATCGAGCATAGGCACAAATAACATATCTGTGCTTCATCTTGGTCCCTTGCGGTACCAAACAATAAAAAATAGCGGCAGTTTCTCCTGCCGCTCATATATGCGGGTATGGTGGAATTGGTTGACACGCAGGATTTAGGTGATGTCACCTTAGTGTAGGTTTTCCGCCCCTTTATTCGCCGTGCTCATTCTTTGGTAAAAGCAGGTTCGCCTGTTTTTATAAACGCGGGTCAAGCGTTATGCTCCGCCTCGGCTCCTCGCCGTGTAAAAATCAGAGGAGAATAAAATAGCGACAGGTGACCCTGCCGCTCATATCTGCGGGCATGATGGAATTGGTAGACATGCGAGATTTAGGTTCTCGTGCAGTGATGCGTTGGGGTTCGAGTCCCCATGCCCGCACCAATTACAAGAAGGAGGGCAAAATGGCTGATAAAATGTATAACCTTTATCACGGAAATGTATGCGAAATATATTCTAATTGGCCTGCGCCCGATTTGATTATTTCCGATGGCGCATATGGTGTTCGTGGTTTTCGTGGAGATACTACGAATGCAGCAAGTCTTGCAGATTGGTACCAACCGCATATTTTAGAATGGGCTAAAGTCGCTAAGCCGTCTACGAGCCTCTGGTTTTGGAATACCGAAGTTGGTTGGGCAACAGTCCATCCCCTGCTTTTAGCAACAGGCTGGGAGTATGTGCAGTTAGGTATTTGGGATAAAGGCTTAGCGCACATCGCAGGAAATGTGAACGGAAAAACCATCCGACAGCTCCCCGTCGTGACAGAGGTTGCCGCTCTTTACCGCCGCAAGCTCTTTCTTGATACCGAAGACGGGCAAGTATTAGATGCAAAGAGCTGGTTGCGTGTGGAATGGAATCGTAGTGGTCTTCCCTTAAATCGATCCAACGAAGCTTGTGGTGTAAAAAACGCTGCGACACGGAAATATTTAACGGCAGACTGGCTCTGGTATTGGCCTCCGGGTGAAGCTGTTGAAAAGATGGCTGCATATTGTACTCAGCATGGGAAACCAACAAATAGGCCTTATTTTTCTCTTGATGGAAAATCTCCAATTACTGCAAAGGATTGGGATGATCTTCGGGCTGTTTGGCATCACAAAAATGGAATCACAAATGTTTGGAGTAGACCCCCGCTTGCAGATGCTGAACGTTTAAAAGGAACAATGGAAAGAAGTGCCCCCAGAACATATAAGCCTACTCAGCAATCAGCAGCACATTTGAATCAAAAACCACTGGATTTAATGCTTATGCAGGTAGAAGCAACAACAAACGAAGGTGACGTTGTGTGGGAACCTTTTGGCGGATTGGCATCTGCATCAGTAGCATCAGCTCTTCTTGGCCGAAATGCATATGTCGCTGAAGTTGATCCAACTTTTGTTGAATTGGCATCAACCAGGCTTTCCGAAGCAGATGCTCATTTCCGGGAATATGGTGTTTATCGGAAGGAATAAGAGAATATGCCTACAAGATACGAATTACCTCAAGATGATGAGCGAACCGCTTTGCGTGAAGGCGTCGTTCGGGCTTTGCATGCCGTACCTATGCATTTTGTTTCAACAATTAACGTTGAAGGTATTTCGACAACAGATTTATTTGCGATGAATACGCTTTTAGGTGGTGCTATCGAAAGCCAGACAGTTGAAACTCTGAATGCAACACGAGCCATATGGGATCCCCAGGGTCGTTGGGCAGATTATGAGTTCAAACGGTATGCGGAAAGTTTTCCCGATGTTAGACTTGAGTCTAATGATGGTGGCGATCCTCTAATTGGCATTGAATTAAAGGGCTGGTATCTACTTGCCAAGGAAGAAGAACCGTCTTTCCGTTTTAAGGCATCAGCAAATGCAATGACTGTTTGGGATTTAATTGCAGTGTTTCCATGGTCTCTTTCAAATGTTATTTCAGGAAAACCGATTCTTGAAGCTCCGTTTATTGAACAAGCTAAATATGCCGCAGATATGCGAACTGAATATTGGGAAAACAGAAGTGCTACAGCACAGCCTGTTGAACACCCCGATACCCATCCTTACCCGGATTCACGGTCCACATACTCCGATATCGTCCATGACGACCGGGGCGGAAACTTTGGCAGAATTGCCCGTATTACTGGTCTGATGGATGACTGGGTTAAAAACGCAATGACAACATCGCTTGCTGGCATTGAAGCCAGATGGTGGGTAAGATTTTTTATTGATTTGATAGCGGAAAATCTTCTTATAAGCCCTCATAAATGTTTAAGACACCATGAGAAAATGGCTTAAAATCAAGGTTTTCCGCATATCATCATTTATCTTGCCGTATCTCCGTACAAGGTGGTTTTGTAAGACCGGGCACCATTTTAGCACCACAAAAATAAAGGAGGACGACATGAATAACGTACTTTTAGACAAGGGTATTATAACCCCGTCCGGCGAAATCAGCAAGGACAAAATCAACCTTGTCGCTGGAGCAATCACGCAGCCGTTCGCAGAAATGGTCTGGGTGACGACAGGCGGCGATATGGAAACCATCAACCGCCTTACCGATGTTCTCGTTTCCATGAACACCCCCGCAGACCGGGGCAAGCTGTTCAAAATCATCAAAATGCTGTATGGGCTTATGGGCTTACCGTTTTCCGAGGAAGCCGAGCCGATGGACGCCGCCCCCGACGTATTGGAATACTTCATCTTTTCCTTTACGGCAGATTTTGGCGAAATCATCAAAGACTATATCGCGGAAGCACAATAGAATACGCACACAGGCGGCGTTTCTCACTCCCACACAGGGAGAACAGAAACGCCGCTTTTTTCATGCCCTTATGTTACGCAGTAGAGCAGGAAAAAGCCTTGCGGCAAGCGGCTTTTGGGGCGTGGCTTTGACGGGGTAAGGTGTTTATACCTTTTCCCTAAATAACGCGCTTCTACTGCGTAACAAAACCACAGCAAAGGAGTGATGAACAATGGCAGTTTTCCGTGTGGAACGAAACCGCGGCTATACCGTAATGAGCAACCACCATCTACGCAACAGGGACTTGACCTTGAAAGCAAAGGGGCTGCTTTCGCAAATGCTGTCCCTGCCGGACAACTGGGACTATACCCTTGCGGGGCTGTCCCACATCAACCGGGAGAAAATCGACGCGATACGCGAAGCGGTACGAGAGCTTGAAAAAGCCGGGTATATCGTCCGCAGCCGCGAACGCGACGAGAAAGGACGCTTGCGGGGCGCAGACTATATCATTTACGAGCAGCCGCAGCCACCTGTATCGGATTTACCTACATTGGAAAATCCAACATTGGATAATCCAACGTTGGAAAAACCTATGTTGGAAAATCCTACGTTGGAAAACCCTACGTTGGAAAATCCAACGCAATTAAATAAAGATATATCAAGAACTGATTTATCAAAAAAAGAGAAATCAAATACGGATATATCAAATACCCATTCCATTCCTATCCTTTCCCCTTACCCCTCACCTTTCACAGAGGACGCAGCAGAGCCGGAACGGAAAGGAACGGAAGCGAAAACGCAGAGCGCAATAGAGATTTACAGGGACATCATCAAGGACAATATCGAGTATGACATTCTCATACAGGATCCGCACATGGATAAAGACCGACTGGACGAAATCGTTGACCTCATACTGGAAACGGTATGCACAGCGAGAAAGACACTCCGCATCGCCGGGGACGACTATCCGGCAGAGCTTGTCAAAAGCAAGTTTTTGAAGCTGACGAGCAGCCATATTGAATTTGTCCTTGACTGTATGCGGGAGAACACCACGAAGATCCGCAATATCAAGCAGTATCTACGGGCGGTGCTGTTCAACGCCCCGTCTACCATCGACAGCTACTATACCGCCCTTGTCGCCCACGACATGGCAAGCGGCGCATGGGCGAAGCCGAAAGGCGGCATACCCGATTACACCTGCAACGAGGGCGAAAGCCTGTAAAACCAAAGGAGGACAAGACTATGAAGCAGGGCGCATTGTTTTTTGACGAAACCGCCGACCGCTACGACATCCGCTTTGACCTTGCCGATTACTACGGCGGGCTGCATTGCGGCGAGTGCTTGGAGGTATTCACAGGCGGCAAGTGGAAGCCAACCCGCATGGAGTACGGCGACAACTGGTATCTTGCGGGTGTCCGCGCCGAGGACTTGAACGGCTTACTGGTGCGGATTTAAGCGGGGCGGCGCAGGCAGCGGACGCCCATTTTTTGTGCCCAAAAGCGGCGCAGCACATAACACCGCGAAAGGAGGACGGTAAATGCAAGATGAAATCAACGAAAAAGTCATTGCCTTATCCATAAGGACGACCAAGCTCACCGCCGAAATGCTGCAAAAATCCATTCGCTTCATGCTTTCACAAATCAAAAAGCAGTTGGATAAGCCGGTGCAGCACCACGGCAAGCAGACCCTAAAACAGCTTATGAAGCAGAACGCAGGCGTAAGCAGCATCGAAATCACTGACAGCAATATCAAAGCCTTTGAGAGTACGGCAAAGAAATACGGCGTTGACTTTGCACTGAAAAAGGACGCGACGGAAAGCCCGCCCCGCTACCTTGTGTTTTTCAAGGGGCGGGACGCTGATGTTCTGACCGCAGCTTTTCAGGAGTTTTCCGCAAGGAAGCTGACGCAGGAACAAAAACCCTCAATCCGAAAAGCTCTATCGGCGTTTAAGGAAGCCGCAAAGCAGCTTAACGCCGACCGTCAAAAGGTGAAAAATCAGACAAGAGGGGGCATTGAGCGATGAAAAGCATACATCTGAAAAAGCTGATACTTCCCAATCTGCCTTATCTGCTCTTTGTCTTTCTCTTTGATAAAGTGGGACAGGCGGTGCGGCTTGCGCCGGGGGCTGACCTCTCCGGCAAGCTGCTTACCATTGGTGACGGCTTTGCCGCCGCCTTTTCCTCATTCGCGCCGAGCCTGTACCCCGCAGATTTACTTGTGGGCGTTTTGGGCGCGGCACTGATCCGGCTTGTTGTCTACGTCAAAGGCAAAAATGCGAAGAAATATCGCCGTGGCGTGGAGTACGGCAGCGCGAGATGGAGTGCATAATTTTAAGTGTAAATGACACATACATGGACGCACAGGAGGTTATGCACATGACTGATTAT